>Ga0302243_1001495_pt1 | contig 15939 bp, 17 predicted proteins | sample AAG_UR_Met_MG_FD_193514 | JGI IMG/M metagenome (GOLD analysis project Ga0302243, IMG submission 193514) | Enriched activated sludge microbial communities from anaerobic digester in WTTP, New Holstein, Wisconsin, United States - AAG_UR_Met | ecosystem: Engineered > Bioreactor > Anaerobic >... | reverse complement strand
GACCTGGTCATCCCGACCAACAACAAGGGTCGCCGCTCCCTGGCCTGTGTCTACTGGCTGCTGACCCGCGAGATCCTTAAGGAGCAGGGCAAGCTGACCAGGGACGAGGACTTCAAGCTGGGCATCGACGACTTCGAAGCCAGCCTTTAAACCCCAACCCTTTTAACCCCCTTTCTCTTATTTTCTTACATGGTCCGCCGAGCGGCTGTCGCCGGTCAGTTCTATTCATCGTCTAGAAGCGCCTTGATCAAGGAGCTGGAGCAATGCTTCCTCTCTCCCCTGGGGCCTGGTGAACTGCCGCAGGTCGTCAAGGATGGGCCGAGGAATATCGTGGGGGCGGTGGTCCCGCACGCCGGACTGGTGTTCTCCGGACCGGTGGCGGCGCATGTCTACGCGGAGATGGCCGCCGATGGGATGCCTGAAACGGTGGTCATCATCGGCCCGAACCACACCGGCCACGGCAAGGCGGTCTCGGCCAGCAGCGAGGACTTCGAAACGCCTCTGGGGATCGTGCGATCGGACCGGGACATCGTGGGCCGGTTGAAAGGCGTGGTGGAGATCGACCGCGCCGCTCATCTTTACGAGCATAGCCTGGAGGTGCAATTGCCATTCATCCAATATCTGGACCCGGAGGTGAAGGTCGTCCCGATCGTCATGGGGCGTCAGGACCTCATCATGGCCAGGGAGACGGCCAAGGTGCTCCGTGAGGCCTGCGCAGGAAAAGACGTGGTTATACTGGCCTCCTCCGACCTCTCCCATTACCTCCCGGCCGGGGCGGCCAGGAAGAGGGACGAGATGGTCCTGGAGCGCATCTTGGGCTTGGATGCGGAAGGCGTGATCGACGTGGTCGAGAGGAATGACATCAGCATGTGTGGGTCCGGGCCGGTGGCCTCCATGATGATGGCCTGCAATGGGAGCAAGGCCAGGCTTCTGCATTACGGCAATTCGGGAGACGTACGACCGATGGACGAGGTGGTCGGATATGCCGCGGCGCTCGTGCTAAAATAACCGTAGCCTCGATGTTATAAATATATACGAATTGACATTTACTCAATAGCCCCCAGAGGGGCCTTTCGAAGGATGAGATTCACATGGATGGAACAAAGACGTGTCCCTACTGCGGGAAGTTGGCCAACGCCGACTCCCAGTTCTGTCAGGGTTGCGGAAGGAGCATAAGCTCCCCGCCCCAGTACTCTGAGCAACCGCCTCAGCAGTACCAACAGTCCCAGAACTATCAGCAGCCACCTCAACAGTACGACCAGCCCCCCCAACAGGGCGGATGGCAGCAACCTGCGCCAGCCTACGGGGCACCGGCCTACGGAGCGCCTGCCCAGCCTTACGGTCAGTCGTACGGCGGGGCCAAGGGCCAGATCGCGGGGGCGATACAGAACCGTGGTGTGACCGACGACATCATGAGCGGCATATGGATATTCTGGCCGATACTGGCGATCGTCCTGGGCGTCATCGTCATGGTAGCGTTGACGATCTTTATTGGCTGGGTCGGTCTGATAATCGGTCTGGTCATAACCCTGGTGCTGTACTGCGTCCTGAACTACAAACTACTGAAGCGGATGGACGAGCACCGCAAGCGCGAGATGGCGTTGCGCATGGCCATAATAGCGTTTCTAAAGGAGAAGGGAGCCGAGACCCAGAGGGCCCAGCTCATCGTGAACGAGATATCCGCCCTGGAGAGCATCAACCAGGAGGCGATGTACAAGGAAAAGGAGAGGACCCCGCTGCTCTGGACGATCCTCGGTGTGCTGCCGATCCTGAACCTGATCGTAATGTACTTCCTGGCCGAGTTCCCGTTCGACCACGACAAGCGCTGGCACGCCTTCACCCAGTACACCCAGGCCGCCTGTCAGAAGCTGGGCATCAACATCATGACCCCCTCCTGGAGCACCATCAAGGAGAGGCCGAACGTGCTGTTCCTGATCCTGACGCTTCTGTTCACCATCGTGGTCTTCGTCTGGTACTACTTCATCATCAAGGACCTCAACGAGCACTTCCAGGCGCAGTGGCAGTTCGAGGACCAGTTGATGGCGCAGCTCCGCTGAAACCTCTTCTAATTCTCTTATTTTTTCTAGCGAGATCGCGGCGGGCAGATTTTCATCTTGAACATTTTCTCCAAAAATTATATATGAACAGTATTTTAATTATTTCCAGAGGTTCATTTTATGGACAATCAACTGAAGTATTGTGGCAGCTGTGGAAATCAGGTCGATGTCCGAGCTGAGATCTGCCCCAAATGCGGCATAAGGGTAAGCCAGGAAGGTGGTGCCGGCGGTGGCGCGACCATATTCTGCCAGCATTGCGGAAATCAAATGGACGTCCGAGCGGAGATATGCCCCAAGTGCGGTATAAGGGTCGCCCAGGCGCAACCTCAGCCGCAGTATCAACCGCAACCTCAGCCGCAATACCAGGCGCAGCCCCAGTACCAGCCTCAACCGCAGTATCCGCCCCAGTATCCTCCGCAATATCAGCCGCCAGTTTCTCAAAAGAGCGAAGGTCTGGCTGCGGTGTTGTCATTCATCATACCAGGGTTGGGTCAGATATACAACGGGGAGATGGGGAAAGGCATCTTGTTCCTGATACTGTCGTTCGTCTTCTGGGGGCTGATGTTCGTGCTGATCGGTTTCATACTCTATCCGATCCTGTGGCTATACGGGATATATGACGCCTATACCACGGCCAAGAAGATCAACCAGAGGAACATGTACCCTGGTCAGCAACCATACCAAAGGGGTTACTAAACCCCTTTTTTACATTTTTTTTAAAAAAAAGAAAAGGGTTTTTGATTAAATCTTTCTCATCTTGCCGAGCACCGGCTCGTACACGAAGCCCTTGTCCAGCAACGAGTTGGCTATGGAGTCCATCTCCTCGCGTTCGATGCCTTGGGACTTGCCCTTCTGCACCACCTCGTCCCAGGCCGCTCCCTTACCGGAGTCCAGGCTTTCGATCATGGAGAGCACCAGTGCTTCCTTGTCCACATCGTCCTGTTCCTCTTCCAGGTCGATCTCTTCCGGAGCGGCCGAATCGAGATGCACGTCCGGTCCGGTATGATATTCCGGCAGCAGGAACTTCAGCGCGTCGGAGGTCATGCCCTTGTAGCGGGTCAGGTCCTCCTGGTGATAGTGCCGCAAGCTGTGCACGGTGCCTTCGGCCAAAGGCCGGGAGAACCCGATCTGCATGAGCTTCTCGACGGTGGGTTCGACGAGCTTCATAGCCTCTTCCATGGCCGATATTCGGTCCATGGTGGCCTTGCAGGTTTCGAGCACCCAGCCGTCGCGGACGGACGCCTCCACCTTTCCGACCCTCTCCGGGCGTATCGATACGTACATCTTCCCTTCCTCCGGCGAGTAGGTCCGGAACTTTCCGACCACCGCCACGAAGCAGGGCGGCTGCAGCTTGGCCAGGGCCATGGCGGCCTCCGGCTGGTACTGCCCGGCGGTCATGTAGAAGGTTCCCGTGGGATCGGTTATCTTGGCCCGCCACACCGGCTCGTTCTCATTGCCCACGTTATCGTTGTCCGTGAGCACGCCCACCACGAATATGCGGTTGATCTTCGCACCCAGCGGGGATATCAGATAGGAAGGGGTCTTCTCGCCCTCTCCCTTCATCTCCAGGCTGGAGGAGTTGAACTCCGCCGCGAATACCCTCCAGGCCACTTCTCTGGATATCAATTGAATCCCTCCATATCGGTAAGCAGCTTAGCGCCCTCCTCCCTCACGTCGACCTCCAGGAACCTGGCGTCCCGGGCGATCAGCATCGGTCCGAAGTCGTCCGAGCGCACCATTCCTCGCACCTCCAGGGTCCGGGCGAACAGCTTCTCCTCGGCCATTTCTTTGACCGCTTCCGGGTTGCGCTCGTCGGTGGTGATCTTCACCGCCTCCTCTATGCTGATGTTCAGGAGCTGCTCGGTGAGCTCCTTTCCGAACACCACGCTCATGGAGGACGTTCCATCGTCCAATATGGACTTGATCCTCAGGTCGTCGGTCCCCTTGACCTTTCCGTGGACACGGCAGGTGCTCTTCTGCAGCACCCGGCGGCAGTCGGGGCAACGCATGACCAGGCCACTTCCCTCGCGCACATCGACCAAGGTTCCTCTAACCACGACATCCATGGCCCCTCCGGACAGCTCCACGTCCTCCAGGGTCCTGACCTTGGGAACGCTGCTCGACAGGTCGCCAAGCGCTCCTTTGGGCAGCACCTGGATCTCCGCCTTATCACCGAGGTTCAGCTTGGGCATGCCCTTCCAGCTCTTGACGTAGGCGCCAACTATGCGCACCTCGTCCCCATCCTTCAGCTCGGCGTCCTTCCACACGGTGATCTCCGCGCTTCCCGTGTCGTCGCTCAATACCCCGGTGACGATGGTCTTCTTCTCTCCGGAGGCGGTGATCTCCCGCTTCTCGGGACGGCTGACCTTGCCGGAGACGACCACGTAGTTCATCCCGTCGGCCAGATCGGCGATCTTGATCTCGACGGAGCCGCCACCGGACGGCATGTCCGCCACGTCCAGTATCTCCTCGGACTCCTCGACCGAGGCCCGGTTCCCCAGGTTCAGCTGGGGGGTTCCCTTGTACTCCTTGGTGTAAGCGTTACGTATGAGAACGGTGGAGCCCTGCTTCAGCTGCACGCTCTCCGTCTCCCAGACCGTGTATTGCACCCGTCCGGACTCGTCGGCCATGTACCCGTAGGCGATGCTCTTGTGCGCCCCGCCCACCTCTATGGTCTTGGGGTTCACCGTGAGCACTTTCACCAGCAGGTCCACCGACTGTTCGTCCCCGGTCAGCTCGGCCACGCTCTTGCGTCCCGATCCGTCGTTGAAAGCGTCCGGGTTACCGCCCATCTTCTTCAGTATGTCCCTCTTGGCCCACTCCAAGGTGACCCGGTAGAGGTTGACGTACTTTTCCAGTTCTTCAGCTATCTTGCTCTTGTCCGCTTTATCCCCGAGCACCCTGGCAAGTTCATCCACGTGGGGTGCGAGCTCTTCTCTGTCCATTTCATGCCTCCGTTCCTTAGCTAATAAGGCACCTCATTATGCCCGTTACGTTTAATAGCATTATTCACCGCGGATTGAAAATGAAAGGCTGGGCGGTAAACAAGCAATGTTGCCAGTAAAAAATAAAGGATGCCGGGAGCCGTTGAAAATGGCTCACTCGGTGAAGGTCTCGCCGCGCTCGTACTTCTCCTTCAGGTGGGAGATGAGTATGTCGCGGTTGTTGCGCAGGTGCGACTCGTACCAGGCGAGCACGACATCGGCGAGCTTCTCGTGGAAGCGGTCCATGTCGAACTTGGAGAGCGGAGAGTCGAAGACCACGAACTGTCCGAATATCCGCTTCCATCCGGCGTACTTGTAATAATGTTCGCCCTCGCAATAATCGAAGACCATGCGCATGTAAGGCGTGGAATCCACGGCGTAGTACATGACCTTCAGGGAATCGCCCATGCGCCCCTGGGTCTGCGTACGGTCGACCAGTTGCACCCGGTTGACCGCCTCGAAGTCGTACTCGTTCTTGAACCGCCACTTGAGGGGAAACTCCTCGAACTGGGCGAACTCGCTGTAAGTGGGCTCCATGTTCAATTGCACGTTGATGCGGGAGAACCGGTTCAGAACGTTCCAGAAATCTCCGATGATGGCGCGGTTGATCGTGGTCTTCTGGAAGTTGATCTCTTCCTTGTCCTTGGAGATGGCATCGGTACGGGCCGAAAGCTCGGCGTCCAACTTGGCGAACCAATCTTCGTCCTTTGCCTTACCAACCTTCTTTTCTGCAACCATCGGAGTCTCCTCTGGCATAATTGCCATACAACCATAAAAAGATATCTCATTCCTATAATAACCCAGCATAGGAGCTGGCGTTTTAACCTCCAAGATAAGCTTTTCTAATCGGAGGGCATAATCCGGACGATGGACGTAGCCGAGGGTCTGACCTCGTTCCTTGAGCAGGTTCAGGGCGACCCTTTGGTCTATTCGGTGCTCTTCTTCATCTACATAATAGCGGCCACCTTGTTCCTGCCCGTTCCGGTGGAGCTGATGCTCTTCCTGAGCCCGGCCACCCCCTTTCTGTTTAAGGCCATCCTGCTGGGGGTCGGCAAGGCCGTGGGCAGCATGATCGTTTTCTACATCGGAATGAACGTGGAAGGGCCAATAAACACCCTGACCAGGAAATGGGGTTTCTTCCGGATGGTGGTCAACTTCAGCAAATGGCTGGTCGACAAGCTCGGTTATCTCGGTCTATACATCATACTGAGCATCCCCATCATGGTCGACACCGTTCCCGTGTACCTGTTCTCCATATTCCGCAAGGACCGCTGTGACCGCGATCTGCGCCTCTTCGCCCTGACCAACCTGGCCGCAGGCATAACCAGGGCGGCGATCGTGTACTTCGCGGTCACCGAGCTGGGACTAGGCTATCTATTTGGCCTTTAGAAAGGTTTATATCTCTCAAGAAAATTTTGAGGTAATGGTCCCGAAGAACAAGATACTCAAGATCCTTGACGAGTACGACAAGAAGAAGCTCACCGTGGCCACACTGTGTTCTCATTCCTCTCTGCAGATCTTCAACGGGGCCAAGAAGGAAGGCTTCCGCACCCTAGGTCTCACGGTCAAGGACAACTTCCGTTACTACGACGCGTTCCCGCTCGGCCGTCCGGACGAGTTCATGAAGCTGGACAGTTACACCGATCTGCTGGACAACGTCGATGAGCTCCTGGCCCGCAACATAATCGTAGTTCCGCACGGCTCCTTCGTGGAGTACATGGGCACCGAGAAGTTCGAGAAGATGCCCGTGCCCACCTTCGGGAATCGGAACGTTCTCCGCTGGGAATCCCACCGGGACAAGATGAGGGAATGGCTGGAGACCGCGGGGATAGTCATGCCCAGAGTGATCGACGACCCCAAGACCATTGACCGGCCGGTGTTGGTCAAGTATAACGGGGCCAAGGGCGGTCGCGGCTTCTTCATCGCCAAGGACTACAACGAGTTCAAGATGGGCCTGGACCTGGAACAGGACTACACCATCCAGGAGTACATACTGGGCACCAGGTACTATCTCCATTACTTCTACTCGCCGATAAAGAAGGACGGGTTCCGGGTGGGCGACGGCTCGTTGGAGCTCATGTCCATGGACCGCCGCGATGAGAGCAACATCGATGAACTGTACAAGCTGGGCGCGTCCGAGGAGCTGAAGAAGCTCGGCCTCTTCCCTTCGTTCGTGGTGACTGGCAACGTTCCGGTGGTCATCCGGGAGAGCCTCCTGCCCAAGGTGTTCGACATGGGCGAGCAGGTGGTGAAGCGCTCCTACGAACTGTTCGGCGGCATGATCGGACCGTTCTGCCTGGAAGGCATCGTCACCGACAAACTGGAGTTCAAGGTGTTCGAGATATCGTCCAGGATAGTCGCCGGTTCGAACCCCTTCATATCCGGCTCGCCGTACTCCGACCTCACCGAGGAGAACATGAGCACCGGTCGCCGCATCTCGAGGGAGATCAAGAACGCGGTCCTCACCGACAGCATGGACAAGGTCATATCTTAGAAAACAAAGAAACAGGCCGGGGACCTCCCGGCCTTTTTATTTTAATTAAAGTTTACCAGCCGCGTTCCTGCATGCGCTGTTCCTTGGCCAGGGTGGAGATCTCGATGCCGTGCATGGCTTCCCCAAGTCCCCTGGACACCTCGGCGATGACCTTTGGATCGTCGAAGTGGGTCACCGCTTCCACGATGGCCTTGGCGCGAATCGCCGGGTCGTTGCTCTTGAATATGCCCGAGCCGACGAAGACCCCGTCGGAACCGAGCTGCATCATAAGCGCCGCATCGGCCGGGGTGGCGATGCCACCGGCGGCGAAGTTGATGACCGGCAGCCGCTGCATCCCGGCGACCTCCTTGACCAGGTAGAAGGGGGCCTCGATCTGCCTGGCGATGACCGCCAGCTCGGCGTCGTCCTTCCCCTTCAGCTCGCGCACCTTGCCCATGATTATCCTCTGATGGCGCACGGCCTCGATGATGTTCCCGGTTCCCGGCTCTCCCTTGGTCCGGACCATGGCCGCTCCCTCATCGATGCGCCTGAGCGCCTCGCCCAGGTCCTTGGCCCCGCAAACGAACGGTACGGTGAAGCCTTTCTTGACCACGTGCATGAACGGATCGGCCGGGGTGAGGACCTCGGACTCGTCGATCATGTCCACTCCCAAGGTCTCCAGGACCTGCGCCTCGACAAAATGCCCGATGCGGCACTTGGCCATGACCGGTATGGTCACGGCGTCCATGATCTCCAGGACCTTGACCGGGTCGGCCATCCTGGCCACTCCGCCCTGGGCCCGGATGTCCGCCGGGACCCTCTCCAAGGCCATGACGGCCACCGCGCCAGCTTCCTCGGCGATCCGGGCCTGCTCGGCGTTGGTGACGTCCATGACCACTCCGCCCTGCTGCATCTTGGCGAAACCTCGCTTAACCAGCTCGGTCCCATGGCGCAGTCCGGATAGGTCCAAAGTAAATGCCATCTAGCTCACCAAACCGGCTTACCTGCAGGGGTTTATTTATCCCTTTTCCCAAACCGTCCCAGTAAAGTTGGCAAACCGCTCTTAGAAAAGCATATAGACATTGCCTTCGTTCATCGGCTCGATGTTCGCGAACAGGATGGAGAACGTCCTCGAGTCTGGCACGGTCAAGATAGCCAACCTGGTCAGCAAGCTCAAGGAGGAGGGGGCGGACATCATATCGTTCTCCATGGGGGAACCGGACTTCCATACCCCCGACAATATAAAAGAGGCCTGCGTTCGCGCCTTGGCCAACGATTTCACTTACTACACCCCGTCGGCGGGCATTCCTGAACTGAGGAAGGCCATAGCCGAGAGGTGCCGGACCTTGAACAAAATACCCTGCGAGGCGTCCAATGTTCTGGTGACCCCGACCAAGCAGGCCATATTCATGACCATGTTGGCCATGGTCGACGACGGGGACGAGGTCATCGTTCCGGACATCTCCTGGGGGACCTTCGAGGCCTGCGCCCATCTGGCGGGCGGCAAGGTCCGCCACTGCAAGATTTCCGCGGACCAGGCGTTCCGCATGACGCCGGAGTCGGTGGCGGAAAGGATAACCAAGCGCACCAAGCTGCTGGTCCTGAACTCTCCTTCCAATCCCTGCGGCGCGGTGCTGACCAAGGACGACGTGAAGGGCATCGCCGATCTGGCCAAGGACCACGACTTCTACGTTCTGGCGGACGAGATATACAACCAGCTGGTGTTCGAGGGGGAGCACACCTCCATATCCTCACTGGACGGAATGTTCGAGAGGACCATAACCGTGGACGGTTTCTCGAAGACCTACGCCATGACCGGCTGGAGGGCCGGTTGGGCCGTGGCTCCCAAGAACATCTTCAAGGAACTGAACAAGCTTCAGACCCAGTCCATAACCTGTGTCACCTCCTTCGTGCAGCAGGCCTGTCTGGAGGCGTTGCGTGGTCCCCAGGACTCCGTGGCCCTCATGAAGAAGGAGTTCAAGGCCCGGCGCGACCTGGTGCATTCCCTCATTCAGGACATACCAAGTTTGAACTGCCCGATGCCCAGTGGAGCTTTCTACATCATGCCATCCTACGACTTCGACATGAGCTCGGAGGACATGGCCGCCTACCTGCTGAACGAGGCGCACGTGGCCGTTACGCCCGGATCGGCGTTCGGACCGGCCGGGGAAGGGCGGTTCCGTCTATCGTACGCCGCCAGCCGGGAAAATATCCGGGAAGGCATGTCCCGGGTCAAGACCGCCTTGGCGAAACTGTGATCATTCCGGCGGCAGAAGGTTCGGTATGCCGTCCTCGATGACATAGGCGACCTCGCATCTGACGCAGATCAGCCGGCCCTCCACGATCTCATCGGCATCCGCCCTCTTCACTTGCAGCTCCAGGGGGTGATGCTTGCAGACCGGGCAGGCCAGGATATCGACGAGGTCCTTCTTCATCTCCCGTTCAAGGACGAGGGCGAATATCAACCTTTCACCATGTCTGGTCGCTAACTATTTATCTAGTTCTCCGCATCGAGCGCCCCGGAGAGATTCACATGCGCCGAATTGACCTCAGGAGCGATACGTTCACCCTGCCTTCCAAGGAGATGCTGGACAGCATACCGTCCGCTGATCTGGGGGACGATGTGGAGGGAGAGGACCCCACGGTGAACCAGCTGCAGGACCTGGCCGCGAGCATGTTCGGCACCGAGGCCGCCCTGCTGGTCTCCAGCGGCACCATGGGCAACCTGGTGTCCCTGATGGCCCACTGCCGCCGGGGGGACGAGATCGTTCTGGAGTCGGAGGCGCACATCTACTATTACGAGCTGGGAGGCATGTCCGCCATCGTTGGCGCGATCCCACGGCTGGTCCAGGGGACGCGTGGCAAGTTCACCGCCGGGCAGCTGGAGGCGGCCATCCGTCATCCGGACCTTCACTATCCCAACACTCGCCTGGTGTGCATCGAGAACACCCACAACCGCGGCGGCGGCATCGTTTGGACGCCCAGGGAGGTCGAGGCCGTGGCCAAGGTGGCCCACGACCATGGGCTCAAGATGCACTGCGACGGCGCCCGGATATTCAACGCCGCGGTGGCCCTGGACGTTGATGTCAAGGAGTACATGAAGCACCTGGACAGCATGAGCTTCTGCCTCTCCAAGGGATTGGCCTGCCCGGTCGGCTCGATCGTGGTCGGTAACAAGGAGTTCATCGAAGAGGTCCGCCGCAACCGCAAGATGGTCGGAGGCGGCATGCGCCAGGCGGGAATAATCGCCGCTCCGGGCCTTATCGGCCTGCAGAAGATGGTCGGCCGGTTGAAGGAAGACCACCGCAACGCCCGCCGGCTGGCGGAAGGACTGAACGACATTCCCGGCATCAAGGTGGACATGGAGGCGGTGCAGACGAACATCGTTCTGGCAGACATCACCGGCACCGGCTGGGACGTGGATTACTTCGTAAACCGGGCCTGCAAGATCGGCGTTCAGGTGTTCGAGTTCGGGGCCACCAAGGCACGTTTCGTCACCCATTACGGAATAGACGAACAGGACGTGGACGACGCCTTGGCGCGCCTGCGCCGGCTGTTGGAACGCTAGCCCATGGAAACCTATTTTATCTGTGGTTTTCTACCCTCTCAGGCCGCGATCGCATCGACCGCAAGGTCTGCCGGTGGAAAGGCAGAGAAATCATATCGAGCGATGCGCATTCACCATGAGGGATCGATTTGAGCAGAAGACTTTTCACGGTAGGTCCGGTGGAGGTGTTCCCGGACACGTTAAGTTCCATGAACAGGGGAATGATGGTCCACCGGGGCAAGGACTACCAGGACCTGCAGCACGGCGTAGTGGAGAAGATACGCAAGGTGCTGGACATTGACAGCGAGATATATCTGGCGCCCGCCTCCGCCTCCGGTTTCCTGGAGGGTTGCGTGCGCTCCGCCGTGGATACCAAGATGGCCGGTCTTTCCAACGGTTCCTTCGGAGACCGCTGGCAGCTCATTGGCCAGGAGAACGGCAAGCAGGTGCAGAAGATCAACGGGGAATGGGGCAAGGCCCTGCGCGCCACGCATCTCTCGGGAAAGCTGGAGAAGGACGTGGAGGCGGTGACCTTCGTCTCCAACGAATCCTCCACCGGGGTGCTGAACCCGGTCGGGGAGATCGTGGACGAGATACGGAAGCAGGGCGACGCCCTGATCATGGTCGACGGCGTCACGTCCGTGGGGGCCGTGGACCTCAAGCTGCGCAAGCTGGACCTGGACGCCCTGGTATTCGGGAGCCAGAAGGCCCTGGCGCTGCCTCCGGGACTGGCCGTGGTCTGCGTATCACCGCGTTTAATGGAGAAGGCCGCCAAGGTCAAGAACCGGGGCTATTACCTGGACCTGGTCCAGTACAAGAAGCTGGCTGACAAGGACCTTCCGCTGACCACTCCGCCGGTCTCGTTGATGTATGGCCTGGACTATCAGCTGGACAAGATGCTCAAGGAGGGCGTGGCGAAACGTTACGAGCGCCATCAGCGCATGGCCGACATGGTGCGCGGCTGGGCGATGAAACGTCTGGGGCTCTACGCCGAGGACGGCTTCCGCTCGAACACCATCAGCGTGATCAAGCTAAACGGCCTGGACTTCAAGGAGTTCGACAAGCGCCTGAGGCAAAAGGGATTTGAGGTCTCGCCCGGATACGGCAACGTGAAGGACGAGACGTTCCGGATCGGCCACATGGGCGATCTCACCGAGAGGGACATCCAGGACCTACTGGACGTCATGGACGAAACGATGGAGGAGATGAAATGAAACTCTTAGTAACCGACGAACTGTCCCAGGAAGGCCTGGAGATGCTGACCAAGGGCTCCGGGGTCCAGGTGGACGTCAAGCCGAAGATCCCGCACGAGGAGCTGCTGAAGATCATCGGCGAGTATGACGCTCTCATAGTCCGCAGCGGCACCAAGGTCACCGCCGAGGTCATCGAGGCTGGGAAGAAGCTGCGCGTGGTCGGCAGGGCCGGCGTGGGCGTTGACAACGTTGACGTCGAGGCGGCGACCCGCCGCGGCGTGCTGGTGATGAACACCCCCGCCGCCAACATAATCTCCGCCGCGGAGCACACCATGGCCATGATGTTGACGTTGGCAAGGAACATCCCCCGCGCCGACGCTTCGGTCAAGTCCGGCAAGTGGGAGAGGAGCAAGTTCACCGGCGTGGAGCTGATGGGCAAGACCCTGGGCATCGTCGGCATAGGCCGCGTGGGCGGGGAGGTGGCCAAGAGGGCCAAGTCCTTCCAGATGAAGCTGGTCGGTTACGACCCGTACATATCCCAGGAGCTGGCCGTCAAGCTGGGTGTTAGGATACTGCCGTTGGACAAGGTCCTGGAGGAGGCGGACTTCATAACCATCCATACTCCTCTGACGCCCACCACCCATCACCTGCTGGGCAAGGAGCAGCTGGCCATGCTGAAGCCTTCCGCTCTCATAGTCAACTGCGCCCGCGGCGGCATCATCGACGAGGACGCCTTGTACGATGCGCTGAAGGAGAGGACCATCGCCGGGGCCGCCCTGGACGTGTTCGAGGACGAGCCGCCCAAGGGTTCCAAGCTTCTGACCCTGGACAACCTGGTGGCCACGCCTCATCTGGGGGCCTCCACCAAGGAGGCGCAGGAGAAGGTGTCCATCGAGATGGCCGAGCACGTCAAGATGTTCCTGGTGGACAACAAGATCACCAACGCCGTGAACGTGCCCATAAGCCGCGTCGACCCCAAGGTTTCCCCGTTCATCGGGCTGGCCGAGAGGCTGGGGGCGTTCTGCGTCCAACTGTCCGATGGGCCGGTCAAGAAGATCGAGGTGGAATGCCACGGGGAGATCGCCAATCTGGACACCCGCATGGTCACCATCTCCGCCATAGTCGGGGTGCTGTCCATAGTCGTTGGCCAGAGCACCAACATAATCAACGCCACCAGCATCGCCCGGGAGAAGGGCATCCAGATAGTGGAGACCAAGGTGGACGAGAGCAGCCACTACACCAACATGCTGGTGCTGCGCATATCCTCCGACGGTCACAAGGCCGAGGTCCGTGGGACGGTGTTCCCGTCCGACCTGTCCCGCATCATCGGGGTGGACGAGTTCGACCTCGACATGCCGTTGGAGGGCGACTTCCTGCTCACCAAGCACCACGACATGCCCGGCATGATCGGCAAGATCGGGACCATCCTGGGCAAGCGGGACATCAACATCGCCCGCATGGGCGTGGGACGCGCCGACAAGGGCGGCGACGCCCTGATGCTCATCTCCGTGGACCAGGAGGTCGGGAAGGCGGTGGTGGCCGAGTTCCGTGCCCTGCCGAACTTCCACGAGGCCCGCTCCATAGTGCTGAGCCATATGCGCACCCGGGAATACATGAACATCTGAGCCCGGCAAACGCCTTCCGTCAACCCTTTCTTATTTTTTCCTCAACGCTGCGCACCTTGCGCTCCATGTCCGCCGGGCGGTCCCTCCGGTCGTCCAGCTTGATGCTGGTCACCACCCGGTCGCTCATTGCGAGCACCCGGGAATGGCAGGCCATGATGGTGGCCATCACCTTTTCCGTATCACCTTCTAGAACGGTCCCCATGGGCGTCAATCGGTGATTGAGCCCGCTATCTTCCACTATCCTCAGGCACTCCGCGACGAACGGACTGAGGCTAACTCCCGCCCCTACCGGTATGATCGAGAACTCGGCGATCAGACAGCTCACCTATGTCAAATCATGATCTCCTGGGTCAAGTACTTTATCTTTCTCGAAATATATATTATGTTATAATTATTAAAATCAGAACGGCTTGCCATTCATTTTCGAACATTGAGCAGATTTCAAAAAGTATTTATAACACGTAAGGGGTGAGAAAAGACTAATTGCATACTCTGTTGCACTGTTACTGAGGTTTCTGAATGAAAAATGTCAGCAAGGATAAATCTCGTTCTTTTCCGTTGGCAGGCAAGGGAGCCAGAAAGTCGGTCCCCTACCCCATCATGGAAGATGTGAACGCCAGCGGTTTGGATGGTTTGGGTGGTCCGGGGGCTAATGGTATGGAAGCTTCTTTTGAAATATGCTATGATGGAAAATGCGCGACCTTGACCGTGGAGGACCTGACGAGGGCCATCAAGAACGGCATCGACCGCGAGGGGCTGCCGGACGAGCAGGCCAGAAGGATGGCCCAGCACGTCCTGAACTTCTTCGGCTACAGCGAGAGGATCATAGACAACATCCTGGAGCCCGAGGACCGGGACGCCTTCTATCAGCTGGAGGACACCGGGATACTGACCACCGAGCGCGAGGAGACCACCCTCTACGACGGCAGGGAGTGGCGCATTCATTACTGGCTTTTCCGCAAGGAGAGAATATTCCAGCTGATAAACAACAACGGCAATGGCGGGGCATGCGACGTGGGCGCCTACGACTGCTACGCCGATCCCACGGCCTGGCAGAGAACGAACTAGGCCGTGACCAAGGGCCCACTTTCGGTGGGCCCGGGGCAACAATTTTTATTAGGCATCAGTTCTGACTCGGCGTGGAGCTATTTCCCTATCCTCCCCGTCCCAATCAGGTCGATTTCGTGCGTTCCGTCGAACGGATCACGCGCGAGGGAGGCCACCTGGTACTGGAGAGCGGTACCGGGAGCGGAAAGACCGTTTGCGCCCTGTCCGGAGCTTTGCAGACCGCCCTCTCCACGGGAAAGAAGGTCCTCTATCTCACCCGCACCAACTCCCAGGAGAAGCAGGTCATCCTGGAACTGAGGAAGATCAACGAGAAGGCACCGGTGTTCGGCGTGGCCTTGCAAGGCCGTCAGGGCACCTGCCCTCTGGTGCGCCGGGACAAGGAGCTGAGCGCCGGAACTCCCGAAGAGCTGTCCAAGATATGCCGGGACAAGCGGCGCAGGGTCCTGGAGGACCGACCGGGAGGTTGCCGCTTCTTCAAAGGCCTGCAGGACCTGGACATGGAGCAGTTCATCGCGCACTGCAAGCAGAAGCTCTACACGGCCGAGGAGCTCATCGATCACTGCGACTCGCTGAACATCTGCCCCCATGAGGTGATGAAGGAACTGGCGCGCGAGGCCAGGGTGGTCGCCGCACCTTATGCTTACTTCTTCGTACCTTTCATACGCAACTCCCTGCTGGACTGGATGGACTGCCCCATCGACGATGTCCTGCTGATCGTGGACGAGGCGCATAACCTGCCGGATTATACGAGGGAGATAGAGAGCTTCCAGCTCTCCCGCTATATCCTGGAGGCGGTGCTCAAGGAGATCGAGGAGCATGGCGACCCGGAAGTGGGAAAAGGGGTTAGCCTGAACGACGTGCGGACGGAATGCTCCAAGCTGCTCGACGAGGCGGTACGGGACTATCTGATCGACGAGGACGGCCTCATCCCGCCCTCCTTCCTGGAGGAAGGCCTGATGACCGCCTTCACCTGCACATCCCGCTCCCTGCAG
>Ga0302243_1001492_pt1 | contig 15970 bp, 8 predicted proteins | sample AAG_UR_Met_MG_FD_193514 | JGI IMG/M metagenome (GOLD analysis project Ga0302243, IMG submission 193514) | Enriched activated sludge microbial communities from anaerobic digester in WTTP, New Holstein, Wisconsin, United States - AAG_UR_Met | ecosystem: Engineered > Bioreactor > Anaerobic >... | reverse complement strand
AATTGAGTATTTCCTGATTAACGATAAGTTTATTCCTCCGGTTTATTCTTCTAATCTTGTTCCGGAACACTTCAACCCTGTTTTTCCCTATCCCGAAATGCTGAAAGAAAATAGTAACCTGAATTGTTACAGCTTCTATCTGCCTAATTATGAAGGAAAAATAAACTTCACTCTACGCTATTCTATTCCTATCCCGGATTGGATAAAGGAATCAGATATTCGCGGTTATGTTACTTTCTCCTCCAGCCAAAATTGGTATCCCCGAAATTTGACAGGTACCTGCAAGGTCTATGCTCGCTTGCTAAGTTCAACCTATTATACAATGGAACTCGGAACCCAATGCACAATTAAAGAAAAAGATGGAGTCCGCACAACTGAGGGTTATTTTATTGATTCCCCTACAGAACAGACAATATTGAAAATCATTAAGGGCTAAATTAGCTCAGCTGGTAGAGCAACTGATTCGTAATCAGTAGGTCGGGGGTTCAAGTCCCCCATTTAGCTCCACTTTTCCCGGATGAACGACGTCCCCGTCGTTCCACTTGCAACCGCACTATTTCTTTATCACACTTTTTTCAGTAACGAAATAGAACAAATATGTTGGTTGACCAGGAGGTCAACCTTCCGGAAGAACGACGTCCCCGTCGTTCCACTTGCAACCGCGCTATTTCTTTATCACACTTTTTTCAGTAACGAAATAGAACAACTATGTTGGTTGACCAGGAGGTCAACCTTCCGGAAGAACGACGTCCCCGTCGTTCATAATCTTTCTCCATCTACACAACTCGGAAGAACGACATCTTGTCATTCATAATCTTCCTCCATCTACACAACTCGGAAGAACGACATCTTGTCGTCCCCTTGCAACCGTGTCTTTTCGTTACTGCTTTGCATTTCGGTAAAGAAATAAATCGCAAGAGGTGGGTTGACCAGGAGGTCAACCTTCCGGAAAAACGACATCCTTGTAGTTTTAATCACCCTACGGTTACATTGTTGTGTAGTCGGTGCTCGCTGTAGCTCCGCTATTTTTTCTTGCGGAGGAACGACGTTCTTCGTTTAACAAAAAAACTTGACAAGCTGAGTATATGTAATTATATTATAAATTGAAAAATTCAAAAGGGGAGTGAGAGAAATGTTTAGCTTATCTAAACAAAGCAAGTTGCTTTATTTACAAAATACAGCTATACTCATTTTAAACTTTCATTTTCTTCTAACCAATAAGAAAACAAAAATATCGTGGAGGATATTATGAAAAAGACATTTCTACTCTTTATCTTGGCTCTTTGCTCTATAGCACTGTTTGCCCAAAATGTGGATTGGCTTTGGGTAAAGCAAGCCGGAGGAACAAGTGTAGATATTGGCAATAGCATTGCTGTTGATGCCAATGGAAATAGCTATATTACAGGTAATTTTGAAGGTAGTGCTACCTTCGGCACTACTACATTAATCAGTAGTGGTAGTGATGACATCTTTTTTGCTAAGATGGACATTAACGGGAACTGGCTCTGGGCTAAGCAAGCCGGGGGAATTAGTTATGATTATGGTCGTGGCATTGCTGTTGATGACAATGGAAATAGCTATATTACAGGTGAATTTGAAGAAAGTGCAATCTTCGGCACTACTACATTGACCAGTAGTGGTGATTATGACATCTTTGTTGCTAAGATTGACCACAACGGTAATTGGCTCTGGGCTAAACAAGCATGGGGAATAGGTGAAGATGTTGGCTTTAGTATTGCTGTTGATGCCAAAGGAAATAGCTATATTACCGGTGTTTTTATAGAAAGTGCTAACTTCGGAACTACAACATTAACCAGTAGTGGGGATTATGACATCTTTGTTGCCAAGCTGGATATTAACGGTAATTGGCTCTGGGCTAAACAAGCCGGTGGAACAAGTGATGATTATGGCAATGGCATTGCTGTTGATACCAATGGAAATAGCTATGTTACAGGTTATTTTTCAGAAAGTGCTACATTCGGCACTACAACATTGACCAGCAGTGGAGATATAGACATCTTTGTTGCTAAGCTGGATAGCAGCGGAAACTGGCTCTGGGCTAATCAAGCCGGTGGAACAAATTGTGATTATGGTCATGGCATTGCTGTTGATGACAATGGAAATAGCTATATTATAGGTAATTTTTTAGAAAGTGCTAACTTCGGAATTACTACCTTGACCAGCAGTGGATATTATGACATCTTTGTTGCCAAGCTGGACATTAATGGTAACTGGCTATGGGCTAAGCAAGCTGGGGGAACAAGTTATGATTTTGGCAATAGCATTGCTGTTGATACCAATAGAAATGTTTATGTTACCGGATTTTTTTATAGTAGTAGTTGTTCCTTTGGCACTATAACTTTAATAAACAGTAGCAGTGAATATATAGACATCTTTGTTGCCAAGTTGGATATTAACGGTAACTGGTTATGGGCTAAACAAGCCGGCGGAACAAGTGATGACTGTGGTTATGGCATTACTGTTGATGTCAATGGAAATAGTTATATTACCGGTATTTTTAGAGGTAGCGCAACCTTCGGCACTACTACATTGACCAGTAGTGGTGATTTTGACATCTTTGTTGCAAAATTAGGAGAAGTAAATAGTATAGATTTACCTGACATTATATCCTTTAGTGGCATCCGTTCTATCTATCCTAATCCGTTTAATCCCCTTACGACTATTGACTATGAAATAAGTATGCCCGCAGATGTTAAAATTGAGGTCTACAATAATCGGGGACAATTAGTGCGCAATTTTATATTGGGATATAAAGAGCAGGGTAGCTATAAATTAACTTGGGAAGGAGAGGATAATAATGGCTGCCTCTGCAGTACGGGTATTTATTATATTAGAATGCAGGCAGGCAAGGAGATTTATATCAAGAAAGCAGTCCTATTGAAATAAAGAAGGGGGGATACCATTCCTCCGCTTTTTTTCTCTCACAGATTACACAGATTACACAGATTTGATTTTTGAAACAAGGATTTAATAGGTCTGGGATGAACAGGATAAAAGGGATTTTGGAGATTATTATATTGTAAAACAACTTAAGCTATCCAGAACTCAAAAGTTATTTCAAAAGTGAAAGTTATCAAGGCACAAATGTAAGTCAGGAGTCGTCACTGCCATCAATATTTATACACATCCCACAAATTCGTTTGGCAGTGAGGACTCGTGACGACTATCTCTCACAGATTACACCGATTTGATTTTTTATTGGTCTACAGTACCGTCATGAGTCATATGTGCCACAAAAGTTATCTCACAGGGGATAGTTATCAAGGCACAAATGACTCCTGACTTTTATGGTTGACCAGGAGGTCAACCTTCCGGAAAAACGACATCCTTGTCGTTTTAATCACCCTACGGTTACATTGTTGTGTAGTCGGAGCTCGCTGTAGCTCCGCTATTTTTTCTTGCGGAGGAACGGCGTTCTTCGTCTACCAAAAAAAACTTGACAAGCTGGTTATAGGTGATTATATTATTAATTAAAAAGAGAAGTGAGAGAAATGTTTAGCTTATCTAACCAAAGCAAATTGCTTTATTTACAAAATAGAGATATACTAACATTAATCTTTCATTTTCCTCAAACCAATAAGAAAAAGAATATCGTGGAGGATATTATGAAAAAGTTATCTCTAATCATTATCTTGGCTCTCTGCTCCGTAGCACTCTTTGCCCAAAATGTGGATTGGCTCTGGGCAAAGAAAGCCGGAGGAACTGCTTTAGATTTTGGTTGGGACATTGCTGTTGATGCTAATGGAAATAGCTATATTACAGGCAGTTTTTATGATAGTTCTACCTTTGGCACTACTACATTGACCAGTAGTGGTAGTCAAGACATCTCTATTGCCAAGCTGAATAGCAACGGGAACTGGCTTTGGATTAAGCAAGCCGGTGGAACAAGTGAAGATTATGGCAGTCGCATTGCTGTTGATGCCAATGGAAATAGTTATATTACAGGTTATTTTGAAGGTAGTGCAACCTTCGGCACTACAACATTAACAAGTAGTGGATATTATAACATTGACATCTTTGTTGCTAAGATTGACCAAAACGGTAACTGGCTCTGGGCTAATCAAGCCGGTGGAACAGATACTGATTGTGGTTATGGCATTGCTGTTGATGCCAATGGTAATAGCTATATTATAGGAGTTTTTGCAGAAAATGCAACCTTTGGCACTACTACATTGACCAGTAGTGGATATAAAGACATCTTTGTTGCCAAGCTGGATATTAACGGTAATTGGCTCTGGGCTAAACAAGCCGGTGGAACAAGTGATGATTATGGTTATGGCATTGCTGTTGATGCCAATGGAAATAGCTATGTTACAGGTTATTTTTATGGTAGTGCTATCTTTGGCACTACTACATTAACTAGTAGTGGAGATAAAGACATCTTTGTTGCCAAGCTGGATAGCAACGGTAACTGGCTTTGGGTTAAGCAAGCCGGGGGAACAATTTATGATTATGGCTATGAAATTGCTGTTGATGCCAATGGAAATAGCTATGTTACAGGTTATTTTTATGGTATTGCTACATTCGGCGCTACTACATTGACCAGTAGTGGTTATTATGACATCTTTGTTGCTAAGATGGATAGTAATGGTAACTGGCTCTGGGCTAAGCAAGCTGGTGGAATAGGTGAAGATATTGGCTTAAATATTGCTATTGATGCCAATGGAAATAGCTATGTTACAGGTTATTTTATGATAAGTGCTATCTTTGGCACTACTACATTGACCAGTAGTGGTTATTATGACATCTTTGTTGCTAAGATGGATAGCAGCGGTAACTGGCTCTGGGCAAAGCAAGCCGGTGGAACAAGTAATGATATTGGCATTGGCATTGATGTTGATGACAATGGAAATAGTTATATTACAGGTGGTTTTATAGATATAGCAACCTTTGGCACTACTACATTGACCAGTAGTGGTTATTATGACATCTTTGTTGCTAAATTAGGAGAAGCAAATAGTATAAGTTTACCTGATATTATATCCTTTAGTGGCATCCGTTCTATCTATCCTAATCCGTTTAATCCCCTTACGACTATTGACTATGAAATAAGTATGCCCGCAGATGTGATAATTGAGGTCTACAATAATCGGGGTCAATTAGTGCGCAATTTTATATTGGGATATAAAGAGCAGGGAAGCTATAAATTAACTTGGGAAGGCGAGGATAATAATGGCTGCCTCTGCAGTACGGGTATTTATTACATTAGAATGCAGGCAGGCAAGGAGATTTATATCAAGAAAGCAGTCCTATTGAAATAAAGAAGGGGGGATGCCGTTTCTCCGCTTTGTTTCACGCAGATTTCGCTGATTACGCAGATTTGATTTTTGAAACAAGGATTTAATAGGTAGGGGATGAACAGGATAATAGGGATTTTGGAGATTATTATATTGTAAAACAACTTAAGCTATCCAGAACTCAAAAGTTATTTCAAAAGTGAAAGTTATCAAGGCACAAATGACTCCTGACTGGAGTAAGTCAGGAGTCGTCACTGCCATCAATATTTATACACATCCCACAAATTCGTTTAGCAGTGAGGACTCGTGACGACTACTCTCACAGATTACACCGATTTGATTTTTTATTGGTCTACAGTGCCGTCATGAGTCATATGTGCCACAAAAGTTATCTCACAGGGGATAGTTATCAAGGCACAAATGACTCCTGACTTTTATGGTTGACCAGGAGGTCAACCTTCCGGAAAAACGACATCCTTGTAGTTTTAATCACCCTACGGTTACATTGTTGTGTAGTCGGTGCTCGCTGTAGCTACGCTATTTTTTCTTGCGGAGGAACGACGTTCTTCGTTTAACAAAAAAACTTGACAAGCTGAGTATATGTAATTATATTATAAATTGAAAAATTCAAAAGGGGAGTGAGAGAAATGCTTAGCTTATCTAAACAAAGCAAATTGCTTTATTTACAAAATAGAGATATACTAACATTAATCTTTCATTTTCCTCAAACCAATAAGAAAAAGAATATCGTGGAGGATATTATGAAAAAGACATTTCTACTCTTTATCTTAGCTCTCTGCTCTATAGCACTCTTTGCCCAAAATGAGGATTGGTTCTGGGCAAAGAAAGCCGGAGGAACAAGTTATGATAATGGCTTAAGTATTGCTATTGATGCCAATGAAAATAGCTATGTTACCGGTTATTTTTCAGGAAGTGCTACCTTCGGCACTACTACATTGACCAGTAGCAGTGAATATTATAGTGACATCTTTGTTGCTAAGCTGGATAATAACAGTAACTGGCTATGGGTTAAGCAAGCCGGGGGAACAAATTGGGATTATGGTTATGGCATTGCTGTTGATGCCAATGGAAATAGCTATGTTACAGGTTATTTTTATAATAGTGCTACATTCGGCACTACTACATTGACCAGTAGTGGATATGCAGACATCTTTGTTGCCAAGCTGGATAGCAACGGTAACTGGCTCTGGGCAAAGAAAGCTGGGGGAACAAGTGATGATTGTGGTTATGGCATTGCTGTTGATGCCAATGGAAACAGCTATGTTACAGGTTATTTTAAGAGTAATGCTACCTTTGGTACTACAACATTAACCAGTGGTGGTATTTATGACATCTTTGTTGCCAAGCTGGATAGCAGCGGGAACTGGCTTTGGGCAAAGCAAGCTGGGGGAGCAAGTTTTGATTATGGTTATGGCATTGCTGTTGATGACAATGGAAAAAGCTATGTTATAGGTTATTTTGAAGATAGTGCAACCTTTGGCACTACTACATTAACCAGTAGTGGTAATTCTGACATCTATGTTGCCAAGCTTGATTGCAACGGTAACTGGCTCTGGGCAAAGCAAGCCGGTGGAACAGGTTGGGATGATTATGGTCGTGGCATTGCTGTTGATGCTAATGGAAATAGCTATGTTACCGGTTATTTTTGGGATAGTGCAACCTTTGGCACTACTACATTGACCAGTAGTGGATGTAATGACATCTTTGTTGCTAAGATGGATAACAGCGGTAACTGGCTCTGGGTTAAGCAAGCCGGGGGAACAGATTATGATTGTGGTTATGGCATTGCTGTTGATGCCAATGGAAATAGCTATATTACAGGTTGTTTTAATTATATTGCAACCTTCGGCACTACTACCTTGACCAGTAGTGGTAGTACTGACATCTTTATTGCTAAGCTAGATAGCAGCAGTAACTGGCTCTGGGTTAATCAAGCTGGGGGAACAATTGATGATGGTGGCAGAAGTATTGCTGTTGATGCCAATGGAAATAGCTATGTTACAGGTTATTTTGAAGAAAGTGCAACCTTTGGCACTACTACCTTAATCAGCAGTGGATATGAAGACATCTTTGTTGCAAAATTAGGAGAAGTAAATAGTATAGATTTACCTGATATTATATCATTTAGTGGCATACATTCTATCTATCCTAATCCGTTTAATCCCCTTACGACTATTGACTATGAAATAAGTATGCCCGCAGATGTGAAAATTGAGGTCTATAATAATCGGGGTCAATTAGTGCGCAATTTTATATTGGGATATAAAAAGCAGGGAAGCTATAAATTAACTTGGGAAGGAGAGGATAATAATGGCTGCCTCTGCAGTACGGGTATTTATTACATTAGAATGCAGGCAGGCAAGGAGATTTATATCAAGAAAGCAGTCCTATTGAAATAAAGAAGGGGGGATACCGTTCCTCCGCTTTTTTTCTCTCACAGATTACACAGATTACACAGATTTTATTTTGGAAACAAGGATTTAATAGGTAGGGGATGAACAGGATAAAAGGGATTTTAAGGGATTTAATAACTCGGAGATAATTTGTATAGACGGAGGACTCTGTTCCTCCTTTATTTTTTCCGGAAAAACGATGTCCTCGTCGTTTTATAGTTGACCAGGAGGTCAACGTTCCGGAAAAACGACATCCTCGTCGTTTATTATGGTTGACCAGGAGGTCAACCTTCCGGAAAAACGACATCCTCGTCGTTTCTTGTCCTCAATGTAAGTCAGGAGTCATTTGTGCCTTGAGAATTTTCCCCTGGGAGATAACTTTTGTGGCACAGTCCTCAATGTAAGTCAGGAGTCATTTGTGCCTTGAGAATTTTCCCCTGGGAGATAACTTTAGTGGCACATATGACTCATGACGGCACTTAGAACAGAGCGATACATTTATAGCGATTGCGGCGTAAGCCCCTCAGAAAAAGAAAGCTACAATCCATATCTCTTTGCTCTTTGTTATGTGATAACAAAAGGGTAACAGAATGAATTTACATTATCTTTTTCTCCTTATAATCCTTTTATTATATGTAACAGCTCATAACTTAGTTATTAAATTAGTGACCCTTTAATACATCTTTAACGATTCTGTAACGCGACTACTGCATTGTTAAAGAAGTGTTACGGGAATGTTAGGGAATCGCCTGAGAACGGACTAATTATCAATGAGTTATGAGTTTCAGATTAATATAATTGTGCAAATCCTCATATTCTAGTGAGAAATATACAAATATATTATAGAATAAATGTCCTGAAAGTTTAAGTTTCCCGGTTAAATTCATTCATCATTCTTCATTTCCAATTTGTTCATCCAAGACCTATATCAATAATCAAATCTGTGTTATCAGTTTAATCTGTGAGAGATAGTCGTCATGAGTCCTCACTGCCAAACGAATTTGTGGGATGTGTATGAATTTTGAAGGCAGTGACGACTCCTGACTTGTAGTTCATCAGAGACCTATTAAATCCCATAAATCCCTATAATCCTGTTCATCCGAGAGCTATTCAATAATAAAATCTGTGAAATCAGTGAAATCTGTGAGAGGTGATTTTGTCTATACCTGGCGGGTTCCTTTGAGGGAAGAAACATTTACAGAAAGAGGAGAATAATTTCCTGCTAAATATTTAGGAATTGCTGCGGCGGCAACCATAGCTGCGTTATCCATACAAAGAGTGTTTGAGGGAAAAAGCACTTTGATTCCATATTTACCGGATGTATCAGTTAGCTGTTGGCGTAGGGCAGAATTAGCTGCAACTCCTCCTGCTAAAAGAATATAGGGTATTTTATGCTGTTTTGCCCATAGGACAGTTTTATGCACTAAGGGTTCTATTATTGCCTGCTGGACAGAAGCAGCAATATCAGGCAGTTTATTTTTTAGTGTTTCTGGATTCTGATTAACGAGCCAGGTGCGAATAGCGGTTTTTAGTCCGCTGTAACTAAAATTGAAGTTATTTTTTTGAGGTAAGGCACGAGGGAATTTAATAAAATTGGGGTTGCCTTTTTGGGCTAATTCATCAATAGCAGGACCTCCGGGGAAGCCCAATCCAAGAAGTTTTGCGGCTTTATCAAAACTCTCTCCAGCAGCATCATCCAAGGTTTTTCCCACAACCGTAAAAGTAGATAAAGTATCAAATTGGACAAGTTCCGTGTGCCCTCCGGAAACAACGAGGGCTAAAAAAGGGGGTTCAATAACTTTATGTTCAATAAAATTGGCAAAAATATGCGATAAGATATGATTAACCGTTATCAGAGGTAAAGATAAGCTCCAAGCCATTCCTTTAGCAAAAGCCAGCCCGACAATTAAAGAACCAACTAAGCCGGGATTGATAGAAACAGCTATTGCACTGATATCTTGTAAGTTAAGATTAGAAGTATTAAGAGCCGCCTTGGTTAAGTTAACTATGTTCTTTAAATGCAAACGGGAAGCAAGTTCGGGTAAAATACCTCCAAATTCCAGATGTTCCGGTTGACTGGAGATAAGATTTACAAGAACATTATAATTAATATCCAAAATAGCTACAGAAGTATCATCACAGGAGGATTCAAAGGCTAAAATATATTGTGTTGGCATTTATTTCAGACGAACTCTTTGAGGTGTAACTGCAAGCAATTTTACTGTTTCAGGCACTTCCACGAGGACAGGATAAAAACCTTGTTCATCAGGTTGGGAAGAGATACCCACTTTAATTTCTGTAAGTTTCAGTTCTTTTAAGATTTCCGAATCAGCCGAGAGTTTAACTGTAACAGAGGAAGGTATACAGTTTTTTCCCGGTGGCAAAGTAATCGGTAAATTGTTCAAAATTTTAGTAGTAATAAAAGAAGTAGAGAGGTAAATTTTAACCTGTTTAGGGGAAGCAGAGACCTCCTTATCCAAGGGACTTAATTTTAAGGTAAGTTCTCGCTGTTCAAGCATATCGCGGGATACAGGTTCGGTAGTTATACGGTCAATTTGTTGAACCTTGCTTTTAGAGCCGGAGATGGTTATTTGTTCAGGAATAATAGTATAATTTAAGGCAGTAAAATGTTCGCGGGTATAGTTATCAGCAAAAGAGATTTCTACTGGGACTTTTTTTTGATGGAAAACATCAGCATAAACTGCTATTTCCTGTTGCTCTACGGGACCTATAAATTCCAGCTGGATATTATCCGGTAGGTTAATTGCATAATCACTTACAGAAATAACATCTGAGCCGGGTTTAATTTTACTGGCATCAAGCAAGACCTGGGTGCGAGAGAATTTCAGTTTAATAATTTCCAAGCCCTTTCCCCGCACCTGGAAAGGAATATGTTTGGGAACATTATCCAAAGTAATGTTTTTAGGAATGGAACTTAGTGCTACGGGTAAATTAACTACACTTTTCTGTTCCGAAATCAACAGGGACTGCAACCAAACAAAAATTGCTATTATTAGGGAAAGGATTTTTAAGCCCAGGTTTTCCTGCAGCACTTTTAGTCCTCCATATTAAAATGATTAATTCCGAGGGTTTTGATTTTTTTATACAGAGTAGTGCGTTCAAGTCCAATTGATTTTGCAGTTTGGGAAATTTTCCAATTATTTAGAGATAAATAATGCAAAAGATAATCCCTTTCAAAGGAAGCGACACTCTCTTTAAGATTTTGAATTTGTATATATTTTCCATTATTATGGTTTTTAGAAAAGCGGAATTGATTAGTTTTATGTTGCAGGTGTTTCTTTATTACATTATTATTTATTTTCTTTTCATTAATCATAATGAACTTGCAGAAATTACGCAGTTCTCTAACATTTCCGGGCCAGGAATAGCTAAGTAAATCATTTTTCAGAGCAGGCAGGTCTAAACGGTCCATAACACTGTATTGAGAAGAAAAACTGGTTAAAAAATAACAAATCAGAAGCAGAATATCATCATCTCTTTCGCGCAAAGGTGGAAGGTCAACAATGTTCCCTTCAATGCGATAAAAAAGGTCTTTGCGGAAAATGCTTTCCTCAGAGAGCTTATCCATTCCTGCATTAGAAGCAAATATCAAACGGGTATCAACTTTCTTCAGGTTTCCACCTACAACTTGGATTTCTTTGTTTTCAATAGCGCGCAGGATTTTGGATTGAGACAGTAGAGAAAGATTAGTTACTTCATCTAGAAAGAGAATGCCACTGGAACATTCTTCAAAAAAGCCGGTTTTGCTACGGTCAGCACTGGTAAAAGAGCCCTTGATATGACCAAAAAGTTCTGATTCTATCAGGGTTTCAGATAAAGCACTACAATTTACGGTATGAAAGGGTTTGCCAAAACGGGGAGAATATATATAGTAATAATTAGCAGCTACTTCTTTACCTGTTCCTGTTTCGCCAATCAGGAAAATATCTTCATCAACTGTGGCAAGGCGCGAAATTTGTTCCCGCACTTTTTTTATAACATCGCTTTCACCAATAAAAGGGAAACTTCTTGTAAACTGTTTCTTGAGATTGATGTATTCAATTTGCAAACCGATATGTTCTTCTTCCTGCTTTTTCAGGGTTATGGCATTTTCTATATGTAACAGTAATTGACTGATGGAGAAAGCAGAGCCCTTTTCAATAAAATGATAGGCACCTAGGGTGCGTATTTCATTTATTTGAGAAGAAGTTACTTCCCCTGAAATAACAATCACCTTAGAGTTTAAGTCCATATCGTTTTTCAAGTGTTTTAGAACCTGAATACCATCCAGTTTGGAACCGACTAAAAAAACATCTAAAAGAATTACATCCGGCTGGAAATTGCGTAAGACATCAAAAAACTGGTCACTATTAACGGTTTGTATCACTTCATAGTTATAATATTTTACTACATTGGCGATTTGTTCAGAAAGAACAATGTCATCTTCTAAAATCAGAATTTTACCTTTCATCATTTTTTACCTTAAAAGCAGCTCTTCCAGTTCAGCTAAAGCATTTATATAATAGATATATGCCTGGTCAGGTGAATCGTAAGGTGAGAAATATTTATGCACATCTCCATCCTGGAAATATTTGGAACACATATAGTAAAAATGGTCTGAAGTGCTAAGCAAACGAGCTATTCTTAACAGTTCTTCATCGCCTTTTTCCTTAATTCTGTTCAGCAATTCATACAAGGTCTCACTGGCATTTTGTTGCATTTCGTTTCCCAGCCAGGCAGAAATATCGCGTTGTTCATCAGCCCAGGAAACAGGTTCCGGAAAAGAAAGGGATTCCTGTTGATAATTTGCCAAATGGGAAATATCTTTAGGATGGGCAAAACCCAGATGTTCTCTTGCTAAAACGGCATCAGGAAAATGGCGCATAAAATCAAAAATACCTGTAGAAGCCCATTGGTGTTCTCCGAAGGTTTCATAATCCATAAAAAGATTCAGAAAGAGGTTTTTCCCGCCTTTTTCTGCTAAGGTAAGCTGGTCTATCCAATGGATGAATTTATCTACGGTTAAAGGATATTCAGGCCAATCCCGATTGGAAAAACGAAAGGCAATATCATCTGCCAATTGATAATACTTCAGCAGTAGATTAACATTTTTGGAATAATTTTTATAAGCATAAAGCGGACTGCGCCATTGGAGAATTCTATCCACGCCTTCCGTAATAATGGTTTTGAAGCCCTCAATTTCAAAAATTATATCGGATAAGCGGTCTTGGTAGATTAACTCTGTGTTTCGGAAAGTAGTAGTGAAATAGCCAAATTCCTTTTGCATTAAATCCCGATGCAAATAAACTTGGTCAAGAAATTCATTGGTATCAAAAAGAAAAGCTAAGGAATGATAATATGTCTCACCTAATAATTCTACACAACCGGTATCTACCAAACGCTTGAAGGAATCAAGGGTTTCGGGAGAATAGAGTTTAAATTGTTCCAAAGCAGTTCCGGTTATAGAAAAAGCAACCTTAAACCTGCCTTCGTATTTCTCAATGAGTTCCAAAAGCAACTGATTGGTTGGTAAATAACATTTATTCGCTACTTTACGCATTACATTGCCATTTAGCTTATCATCAAAAATCTTGGCATTATGAGCAATATCCAGAACATTAAAATGATTTAGGCGGTAGGGTTGATGCACCTGAAAGTAGAATACAATATTTAACATCGCTATCTCCTTATAATTCCATTTGCTTGCTATATTCAGAAAGAGTTTCAGCATAGAGTTGACGGATTTTATCTGCTGCTTCATCCCACTGAATTTTTTGGACTTCTTTTCTGCCTTCCATTCCTATTTTAGTGCATTCTTCAGGATTTTCAAGCAGATGATTGATGGTTTCAGCCCAAAGGTCTATATCCCAATAATCAATCTTAAAAGCATTATGCACAACCTCCGCAACTCCGGATTGCTTGGAAATAATTGCTGTAATTCCATAAGCCATTGCTTCCAGAGGCGAAATACCAAAGGGCTCGGAAACGGAAGGTAAAACATAGATATCCACTGCTTGTAAAATGCGTTCAACCTGTTTCCGATTAAGAAAACCGGTAAAGAGAAAACGGTTCTTTAAGCGTAATGCGGCTGAACGACGCAAAATTTGACGCTGCATATCTCCAGTTCCGGCAAGTATAAATCTCGCTTCCGGATGCACTTTCAGAACTTTGTCTGCCATATCCAGATAATAATCAGGACCTTTTTGCAGAGTTACTCTTCCTAAATATAAAATAGTAGGACCCTTAAAAATGCGTTTCTTATTGTGTAATGTGGCTTCCGAAACTGTAAAAGCATTATGAATTATGCGGATTTTTGCGGTATCTATGCGATAGCGACTCATAATCATCTGGGCTGTATATTGAGACACAGCAATAACTTTATCGGCATAGGTCATTCCGAGATGTTCAATTTTATGAATTCTTTCGTCTCCAGGACCACCTGCTCTATCAAATTCTGTAGCATGAATATGAACAATTAAGGGTTTACGGGAAATCTGTTTAGCTAAAATCCCGCTGGGGTAAGTAAGCCAATCGTGTGCGTGAATAAGGTCATAATCCAAAATTTCAGCAAAACGATGTGCTCTTAAAGTATATTCCTGCACTTTCCGAATTAAATCTTCTTCACCAATAAGATGAGCAGTCATTTCTTTCCAGATATTATGTTCTTTAGTGGTAACAGTTTCAGTTAGCCAGGATGTTTTTTTAATGGAGGTTACATAGTCCTTAATTTCATTCAGGTTAAAATAGCTTTCCGGATGTGCCGATATTCCAATATATTCAAGACGTTCATGCATTGTGGAGAAAGTGCGCATTGAATATTCTTTTTGTTTTTCCGGTTCAATAAAAACTGCAGGAAGGGTATCAGCATCGCTTTCTTCCCTTAAAGGGAAATAGACCAGTTCTTTAGTTGGCAACACAAGGTCTATCTTTATTCCTTGACTAAGCAGAGCTTTTGCCATTCCATAACAAGCCATACCTAAACCTCCGGAAATAAGAGGGGGAAATTCCCAGGTGAACATTAGAATTTTCATTTGCCCTCCTCCAGAAAAATAATGTAATTTTCAATATTATATAAGGCAGCTACACTCCATGCCTGAGCCGGAGCTCCTTTAGGAAAATGTGGAGCATCACCATCCCATATTTCAGCAATGGAAGCAATATGTCCTTTCATAAAACTGGTGCGCAAAGTAGAAATAAAAGAAATAAGAGCAGCTATTATTTCCTCTTTGGTTTTCACACCATTATACGCCCTTGTATATAAACCACAAAAGGGACCTAATAACCAAGCCCAGACACTGCCATTATGATAAGCAAGGTCTCTTTCTCTTTGTGTTCCATAATATTTTTTGCGAAAACGAATATCTTTGGGACTCAAAGTGCGTATTCCATAGTTGGTGTAAAGCTCCTTAAAACTTAGTTCCAGAACCTGCTGCAGAACTTCTTGAGAAAACGCCTGCCAGGGCAAAGCAAGAGCTATAATAGCATTCGGACGAATTTCCATTATCAGTTCTTCACCTACAATTCTATCTGCCAGATAACCATCCTTGTAGAACTTTTGCAGGGACTTTTTAACGACTTCTTTCAACTGGATTAATTCTTCTTTTACCTGATATTTTTTTCGGGATTTCTGACAGTAGGCATTACACATAGCTTCGTAAGAGCACAAAGCATTATACCAAAGGGCATTTATTTCAATGGGAGCTCCATTGCGTGGAGTTACAGGTTTTCCATCAATCCGCACATCCATCCAAGTGCCATGAGCAAAATCAGGATGTAATTCAATTAAACCATCAGAACGCACACTAAAGGGATGAACCTCATTATGCAAAATATTGGTTAAAATGTCTTCTGCTAAAGCAATAACATCTTTCCAGTATTTAACCGTTTGCTTGCGTTTACCCAGTTTCCATAACAAAATGATATACCATAAAGTGGAATCTACACTATCGTAATTTGCTTCTCTGCCTGATTCTGCCATTATATTGGGAATAAGACCATTTTTAATGTAACCCCTATATTTATTGAGGATTTTTTCCACTGTTTCCTGTTGATTAGGACAATGTAAGAGAGCATTTACTACAACCATTGTATCTCTACCCCAAGCACCGTAAAAAGGATAACCGGCTACAATATCATCATTGGCTAAAAAGTCCTTCAGAGCAAATTCCAGAATTTTAAGATAAGCGTCATACGGGAAAATAATATTATCATTATAATCCAGGGAATTCAAAAGAGTGTCATCTTTATCGGGAGCAACGGGATAATCCAAAGGTTTAGGAAGGTCTGTATAACGGTTTT
>Ga0302243_1001490_pt1 | contig 15991 bp, 17 predicted proteins | sample AAG_UR_Met_MG_FD_193514 | JGI IMG/M metagenome (GOLD analysis project Ga0302243, IMG submission 193514) | Enriched activated sludge microbial communities from anaerobic digester in WTTP, New Holstein, Wisconsin, United States - AAG_UR_Met | ecosystem: Engineered > Bioreactor > Anaerobic >... | reverse complement strand
AAAGGTGGCCCTGAACTTCGCCCCGGCGATAGGCTATCCGATCGACCCGGCGGTCATACGGGAGATCTTCGATCCGGACCGCTTCCTGATCAAGCTGACCCCCCTGAACCCCACCCTCCGGTCGTTTGGAAGCGGAATGAGGTCGGTCATCGATCCCTGCTCGCCCCGGACCGGACAGGCATTGATGGAGGGGTTCACCGGGCAAGGCTTCGAGGTGATCCTCAGCATGGGGGAGGCGGAAGAGAACCGGATCGGGAGCAACTGCGGGCAGTACATACGGAGGGCGCTGAAGGGGGACGTGAGACCTGCAGATGCCTACGAGATCGAGCACTACCGGGCCTGACCGTGCTTATGCTCTTCGTTCCATCAAAAGAAGGATGAGAAGGCGTGGGATCGCGATACTGGCCATTGAACGGTGACTATCATTTGCCTACTACTCTGTCGTATAGGATGGCTAGTACCTGACTGTTTAGTGATCGCATTCCCCAGAACCTGAGGTCGCTTTCTTCATCGCCCAGGCGTGGAAATGGAGAAGATATTATCTCAAAATAATTATCGGCCAGAAATGGATAAATACCTACATGAGGTAGGCAGCTCGAGCGATAAGAGGAACGGCATGAGCCCAAATCGATCCAAGATCCTTGTGATGGCAGTTCTGACAGGGATTCTTATCCTATCGTCATTCCCGATGGGGTTGGTCACCGCGGATCCGAGCGATCCAACCTCCCAGTTGTCGTCGCAGACCCTCCCGCCGGTTAAGTACGCAGAAGTGAACGGTGTGACGTTCGGATACCGCGAGTACGGGGCCGGGGAACCGCTGTTGCTCATTTGCGGTTTCGGCGCAACGATGGATCAGTGGAATGCGACGTTCGTCAGCCTCCTGGCGGCGTACTACCACGTGTTCGTCTACGACCACCGGGGCATGGGGTACAGCAGTGACAACAACGAGATGCACACCATGGCCATGTATGCCAATGATGCGGTGGGATTGATGCACGCGCTCGGCTATCAGAACATGAACACATATGGGACTTCGATGGGCTCCTCCATTTCACAGCAGCTCGTGATCGACCATCCTGAAGCGATACGCAAGATGATCCTCAGCTCGGCGACCTACAGCATCATGATCCCTGAATGTGGGACACTCCTCGGCCTCATCGAATCGATAGCAAGCAATGAAAGCTATTCATTGGGCATAAGAGAGGAAGCATCGGCGAATCTCATCTGGGATGGGTCATGGGATTATCTAGCTGGGATCAACAAGTCGGTCATGCTGATCGTCGGCACCAAGGACATTCTCACCCCTGACTCGGTCTCGGTTCAGATAGCGGATCAGATCAACGGTTCATGGGTTGTGCGGCTAGCTGGCATCCCACACAGTGGCCAATCGTATGCGCCAGTGCAGTATGCGAATAGCATCATCTACTTCCTGCAGACGAACGAGACTCCAGTCTTCTCTCCCATTCCTCCGTTAGCGCCGTCCGGCCTCATGGCGGTTCCTGGCGGCGGACAGATCTGCCTATCGTGGAATGCACCGGCAAGCGATGGGGGCAGCGGCATCGCCGGGTACATACTCTATCGCGGATTGCAGCCGATTGCATATCTCAATGCGACCACCCTATCCTACACGGATAGCGGGCTTGCCAGCGGAACAGAGTACACGTACTATGTCGTCGCTGTCAACGCTGCCGGATCAAGTGCTATCTCCACGCTGGTATGCTCGACGCCTGAGAGCCAGAATCATGACGCCCTCTACATACTAATAGGGACGTGCGGCACTGCGGTCGTAGTGGTAGTGTTGATGGCCATCGTCAGAGCCAAGAGGTAGCTGAGAGGAGGTGCCTTGAACCACCTTTTGCATGATCAGGGTCAATGATTCGACGATGGAAAGAGGATTGCCGCTTATCAGCGGTAGCTGTCATTAATATCAAATGAACGGAACTAACAGATGGTAGTATCTCACATTCTTGGGGATGCGAGAATGTTCGAGCCGGTATCTCAGGTTACGTGATCGATTGGAGTAAAAAAACGCACCGGACACCTAACCCTTTTATTCTTTTAGCAAAATATGTATTCCTACATGAACCGGATTGAATGAGAGCAATAGTGTGTTAAAACCATCATGTCCGAACGTGAGCATTGGTGGTAGGAACTCTATATCTCCATCCAATAAGGCGATTAAAAACCGAAGTTAAATCCACGAGATTGGTTGGCGTTATTCCATAGCATTTCTCGGGCATCAGGCTAGTTGGCATTTCAGACGAAATACCATCATAAGTGGTTAATATCGCCATTCTCATTTCACTATCGTGAACAAGAGGCAAATCGCTATGCTCGTCATCGTCGGTGGGGTTTTCATATTCCTGCTGAAGCTGTCTGCCTTTTTCGTCTCAAACTCAGTGGCTTTGCTTTCAGACGCGATGGAGTCGATAATAAACATAGTGGCATCAATCATGATGTTTGTTGCCTTGATCATCGCATCCAGGTCAGTGGACCAGACCCATAAGTACGGGTACCAAAAGGCTGAGAACATTTCCGCGCTGGTAGAAGGCGTGCTCATCATCATCGCCGCCATGCTGATCATTGAGGCGACTATCGGCCGCCTGTTCAATCCAGTAGTCTTTGACAACATCGATCTGGGGATAATAATATCCCTGTGCGCCACCTTATTGAACGGAGTACTGGCCACAATAATGCTTAGGGAGTCGAAGAGATGCCAGTCCATGGCCTTCGAAGGCGACGCCAAGCACCTCTTCTCAGACGTGATATCGTCCGTCGGGGTCGTCGTTGGCCTGTTCATTGCCAGCATCACCGGGCTGTACATCCTCGACCCGATAATCGCCTTGGTGGTAGCGGCTATCCTCATCAAGATGGGCATCGACGTGTTCCGCAAGACCACTCACGATCTCATGGACTCTTCCTGCGAAGAAGAGGAGAAGGCCATCATCGCCATTTTGGACAGCAACGAGGGCTACCTAGAGTACCACGAGCTCAAGACCCGCAGGTCCGGCTACAGGGTCTTCATGGAGGTCCATATTTGTATGAGCGGGGAGGTCTCGCTGTCGGCAGCACACGCCCTCTCCGTAAAGCTCGAAAAGGAGCTGGAAGCGGCCGTGCCTGGAATAGTGTCGAACATCCATATCGAGGACCACACCTGGTGTGAAAAAAACAACTCGGCTTGACCGTCGGGGGACTTCTGATCTAGAATCTTATACTGAAATAATGCATCTCCTTCTGTAAGGTTTTGTCAGTCTGATTTTTAGATAAGCCCCAATTTCTTAGCTATCGTAATGACTTAACGAGTTGGGCATCACAATAATGTTTCTCTGAAGATCGTTAAGAAAAACGGTGGGATATGACGGGGGACATAAACGTCGAGATGCTGATGTTCGAGTCTAAGAACGGGTTCAACTTCCGGTTCCGGGCCGCCAAAGGGGAACTACGATATCACCATAGACCTGAGCGGATTGGTCGGAAGGTTCACTCGTGAGGATTGGCCGGCATCTCAAGCGCCAATTGCCCGACCATTCTACCGTGATCACTATGACGGACGTGACCACAACATGCAGCCGCCTTAGGGCGGTATGAACCATTAGACCGCGGTGGAGATGGCCCTCAACCATGTCGGCGGGGGCTTGGTCAAAGAGGTGAAACCGCCCCACGGCAACTGGGAGATCAAGATACACCGTGGGATGATGAAGGGCAAGGTCGAGGTATTCGTGGATGCCATCAGCACAGTGCACACTAAGGAGCACTCGCACATGGACATGATGGACATAGGCTGATGGAATGGCCTCGGTGTCTTGGTAGAGATTTCTTACATTCCCCAGAACTTGCACTCATTGATAGCCAGTAATGTCGAATTTTTTGTCAATCACCGGGGGATTGAAACTTGAGGGCGCATTGGTTTCCCACTGTTTTTGCAGGTCCTCCAACGCTTTGTCGATGCGTATGCGCCCGTAGGATGTCTCGGTCGTTCGAGAGGTCGCGTGACCCATCGTTACTGATACAGCGGAGAGATTGGCTGGATTCTTGTCTATATTTTGCTGGCAATAGGTGTCCCGGAAGGTCTTCAGTTGGAAGCGGATCGGCGTCCCGTTGGCCGAGGCTATAGCCTCGATTTCCGATTTGATACGGCGGAACTGAGTCGATTCATAGCACTTGAACGTCCCGTTCCTCCATGTCGGTATCAACGCCTCAGTCTTCTCCACTCCATGCGCCCTAACCCTCTTCTTCCTAGCTTCCAGGAAGCGGAGGACCGCTGGACGTGCGGGCGGCAGGATTGGAGCAGTGCGTTGCCGGGCGTACTTACGCTCGCCCTTCGGATGTCGCACCCAGATGGTCCACTTCTCGGTGTTTATATCCTCGATTTGAGCCAGCCTGAGTTCCGAAGCTCTTAGCCCGGTATAGGGGTACATGGCAGTGATGAACCTAGCCACTTCCCCTGTCCATCCCTTCATCGATTCGGCTGCCGCAATCAGACAGGCCAGTTCCTTATCGCTGAGGGACGTAAGGTCCTTGGGCACCTTCTGAGGCAGCTCCTCCCCTTCCGCATGCATCCGGGCGAATACGTTGTTTCCGGAGTACTCGCAGATTTGCTTGAGGAAGCCCAGGATGTTAACGATGTAGTTCTGGCTGTTAGAATCGTCGTCCTGGCCAGCTGCTTCTCTCATGTACTCAATGAAAGCGCCTACGTCCTCTCTATTCATTTTCTCGGGGTTGGTCGTACTCACCTTGCCAGCCTTCTTCAGTTCCACAAAGACCCTATTCAAGTAGCGGACCTTACGCAACTTGTCGTCATAGGTGGACTTTGCCAGAAATGGTTTCCTTCTCTCCATGTATTGTAGGCCGAACTCTAGGAAAGGATAACGGCCCAAGGACCGTCCCCTCCTAGGTCTCCCGACCTTGACATCACGGCGCTCAGCTTTCGAAGCATTAGCGCCCTCGGAGGGGAAAGGGGCATGACCTGTTGTAAACTTATCGTCCGATATTGTAGCCCCATTACTGGACGATTTCATTTTTCCGCCTGGCCCCCGAACGTTTTTCATGCCCGTTTCTGTACCCTATTGCGGCGAAGTCTCTGCTTGACGGCCTGGTGGCTCAATCCGACCGATTTACCTATCTCACGAAGACTCAACCCCTCCTTTCGAAGCTCTAGAATGTGCTCCATAAGTACCGAGGAAGGGGGTCTGCCAAGCCTCTTCCCTTCAGCCCTCGCCCTGGCAAGACCGTCCCTGGTTCTCTCCCTTATTAGATCAAGCTCAAGCTCGGATACGGCACCTAGGACGGTGAAGAGAAGCTTTCCTGCGGGAGTGGTCGTGTCTATCTCCTGGTCGGTGCAGACAAGCTCTACTCCCCTCATTCGCAAGTCTTCTAGGACATTGAGGAGGTGTCTTGTGGACCTAGCTAAACGGTCGATGCGAACGATGAGAATTGCATCGAACCGCCTCGCTCTTGCGTCCCTGAGCATCTTGTCAAATCCGGGCCTGGAGGTTTTAGCCCCACTGGCATAGTCCACATAGGTAGCGTAGACTTCCCAGCCGTGGCACGAGGCGAACTCCCTGAGCTTGATGAGCTGGTTCTCGGGGTTCTGGTCCTTATCATGCCGAGATACCCTAGCATAGAGGGCAACATTCAAGTCGATACCTCCAGTGCTTACTCAGCGTTTTTGGAGGTAGGCTCGATACCCTCCTCAGAGCTAGTATTCTTATCCCGAGTGTTCGAAGCGGGGATAATTTCTGGGATTTTGTCGGACACTTTCTCATTTTCATTCTTCTGTTGTATGTAAGGAAGAAAAACGAACACTCCAGGATTTTCCGCTTTCAGTATCTTCCTTCCCAAGAGCAGTTCCCGCACTCTCTTCTTTGTTCTCTCATCATATCCGATGTGGTCTTCGATAATTTCATTGAGTTGCTTTAGGGGAATCAGACCGTCGTGGTCCTCAGCCTCCATGGTCAAATCCATCACTATCTTAGCGTACAGAATCTTCCATCTCATCTCATCCCTTCTTTCAAATATTTATGAAGAAAACGTGTGTGAGTGTGAGAGAGAGTGTGTTGGTTATCAGGTCATTAGCTTACATCGCTCTGCCCCCCATCTGAGATATTGCACAAAAATGTGCAAGTGCAAGGTGGGAAGTGGGATGGGTTTTTCCAATTATTACACGCACTCTCTCGCTCACACACATTTTTCTTCGAAAACACCATACCTTGAGATTAGAAAAGAAAATTTAATGCGGCCCATGACAGAGCGTGTCAATGTGATTAATAGGCCGTCCCTCAGGCCCATTCATCTTAAAATATTGAGACACTTAGCTCATGCCAACGTCCTTTGTAGTGCGCTCGCCGGTCTCGACTATTGCGATGAAAATGGAGACCCTAAAGACACTAGCTTACACGTCGCCTATACTGCTGATGAATTATCTGAGGAAATTGGCGAGTCTCTGCGCTCAACAAGAAAAGCGTGCAATGAGTTGGTCGCAATGAGTTATATTGACGCCTCAACAGCCGATTCTCCAGAGGGGGGGAGGGGAAGAAAGCCAGTATACTACTTCTTCAAGGGTGACTTCTTCTCAGCGTTCGTTCTGGATAAGAAGGACAATCGAAATTACCTGGAGGCAAAGGTTTTCGAGGATGAGCGTTTCGCCATGCTTTTTGATCACATCAATTCCATACCAATAAAGGGGGAGATACTCAGAAAGGCTGAGGAGGATAACGTTAAGAAAATGGAGGAACGAAGAAAAAAGAGGAAACGAGGTGGCTGGCCCTCAGGAAAAAGTAAATAGGGAAAGTAAACGAATTTTATTGCAGAAAGACAATATTCGTAAGCATAGCTACTACGTTTTACTTTATCCAGAGAATCTGAACGGCCTCTGGGAACAGCCGTTCTACATTAGATGCACCTTCTTGGGCGACCTGACCAAAGTGTTTATCGTTTGTCAATTAATTACTCAGTCGGGGGACAATGATGGACAGTAGCAACAACGAGGAGGTACAGCCCTCTAGCCTTCTAGTGAACCAGAGCACGCTAGACTTCCTAGCAATACTCTGCGATGAACTCGGAGACAAGGAAGCGGCCATAAGGGCGTACCATCGATTAACGAGAGGAGAGCGAATCGAGCACGGATGTGTAACTCCAAGAACGAAGATGTACGAAGGGGAGTCATTCGCTTCAGAGATGGGGAGCAGAGCGGTTGAGACTGAGAGGGAGAAAGAAGCTAGCTTCGACCCTGCCCGTCAGATCAAGGTTGTGGATGAGCAGGGCCGTGTCAGGATACTGTACAAGAGCTGGGCTTCTGAGGTCGCTAGAAAGGCTAGGGAGGATGAGGATAAGCGTTCTACGCTGGGTGGAAGCAGTTGCTGAGCATAGCTACACTCCAAATAACCCATAATCTGAGGCTCATGGGAGCCTACCTATCCTATTTTATTCGAGCTAAGCTCGTTAAGCTCCCTCCGAGGCAACCTCTGAGCTAGCTATGGGGCCTTTCGGAAGGCTACCTTAGAGCCTATTGGAGGAGCTGCTCAAGCTAGCTAAAAAGGGGCCTCTACGCACGTGCGCGTAAGGAGCTAGCTCTAGCTACCTCTAAGCTATAGGGCCTCTCGAAGGCTACCCTCTAGCCTGGCTTGAATAGCCTCGAAAAGGAGCTACGGGTTCCTACCCTAAAATGCCATATTGGCCCTTGCGTAGTCATGCTTCCGAAAAGAACCCGCAAACCCCAGTGTGCCTTCTGCCAATAATAACTAAGACAAATGTGGTTAGAATCATCACGGCTGTTCACAAGGGTGATTCATCGAGATGTTCTGATTCTGAGCCGCAAGATTGGTTAGAAGAATCCGGATTGGCGGTCATGGGACGATTCGAGAATCGAATCTAGCTTCGGATTATTTCCTCTACCTCAGCTAGCTTCGCAGCTACCTTCATCCCTTTTTCGGTAAGGCAATATTTCCTCACCCGGTGAGGCTTTTCAACCGTCTTTATCTCGATCAGCCCAGCCCCCTCCAGGCTGCTTGCCACACTCTTCAATCGGTCAAAGCCTCCGGATAGCTCGTCCCGGAGGGCTATGGTAGTGATTTCCTTCCGTTTGTATATGAGGTAGAGCAAGGAAACGGCACCAGCTTGGGCCAGTATATCCAAGCTTGGGTCTTGGTTTTCCAATTTATATCACGAATCTGAAACCCCCTGGCCGGTGATATAGCTGACATTTTTCGGTTTGAATTTCAAATTAGAAACCATTATAATTTTCAAAGCCCATATGACAAAAGTCCCGATATTTGGATAGGAAGACCAGGCGAATGGAAATGTTGGAGGGTGATAGGGTGGCAAGCAAAGAGAAGGTGGAGTTATCCCCCGAAGCAAGAGAGTATAAGAAAAACTATGAGCGATGGTTCTATGGCGTGCTCATCTGCTTCGTGATGGCTGGAGGCTTTAGTAGGGTGGAGTTTCCACTTTTCATAGTCCCTTTGGTATTCGTTATCTACTGCCTCTACCAATCTCAAAAGAACTACTCGCTTTATAAGGCGGCTAAGGATGGAGCATAGTCGTCTATCTACATGGATGATCGTTGATATAATCCGGAAATTTCCGGGAATACTTAGAGCTAAAAATGGAGCATGAGCGAACTCAGGTCCTTCTTTTCAATGTCTTCTGGCTTTTCAATTTTTAACCCGACATTGGAGAGTACGAATTGCGTAGGGTCGTCCTTTTTCATCAGGCCGTCTATATCGATGGAATCGAGGAACCGATATGGTTTTTTAATGTCATATCTATAAAATGATTCGCGCCCATATTGTTCTTTAAATGTTTTTAATGACGTAAAGCAGACTGAGGGATTCAACTTTGTCTGCTTGATTAATTCGTTCAAATCATTATTATGCCAGTCAATTTGATGCGGTTCGAATTTTGTAATGACCATGATCTCAAGCTTATTATCAGAAGCTCTATCATAGAAAGAAACAAAGGCAACAATTTGGTTTTTTATGTTGATGCAGTCATCCAATATTGTGGTAGATATATTCGCACTAAGCTTGAGCGCCCGAAGATAGTAATTCAGCTCCTTAAACTGTTTTAACTTCTTTTTGATTTGAGTAAGTTCGCCTTTACGCCGGTTCCAATAGCGTTCTGCATCACCTGTTATTCTCTCAAATTCGGATTGGTATTTCTGATTGATCTCGATACCTACTGCATTCCGTTCCATTGCAAGTGCCATTGCTAAAACGGAGCCTGAACCGGCGAATGGGTCAAGAACTAAATCTTCTTTATCGGACGCAATAGATATTATCCGTTCAACAAGAGGGAAAGGGAATGGACAGTCGTGAGTGAATTGATACCTTCCCCAACCTTGAATTTGGGTAGTAATATCCCATACGTTGGATGGTCCAGAGCCTTCAGGACTATAACGCTCTGGATATGTCAACCACCACTTTTTCATATCAGATATTTCTCGGATTTCGTTTACATTAAATTTGAAATCTGCCCCTTTAACGAAATATAGAATATATTCAAAATGGTTCTTAAAATGGCCTCGACCATGCCATGGAACATTTTTTACCTTGTTCCAGATGAGTACATCCTTGAGTTGCCAGGTTTTATTATTTGTCTTAGTAAGCTGATTGACAATATCAAATGGTAATGTTTTTACAACCTTATCCTCGGTTTTAAAAGTATCAACAATCATCCAAAATGATGCGTCTTCTGATGACAAGTCATAACATTTTTGAAAAATGTTCACGACATCGGCCAGATATGCTTCATATGTCTGGCCTAACCCTATCTGTTTTTTAGAGCCATAATCTTTTAGCTCAAAATAGGGAGGTGAAGAGATTACCAGGTTGACTTTTCCATCGTACTTTTGGATGATAGATTCTATTTTTCTTGAATCTCCGACAATGTAATCACACGATGTCAACCAGTCACCACAGAGTAATGTAATTCTTGTTGATCAAACCTATTTTTATCTCAAGCACTAGATAACGGAGGGGGAGCGGCTGAGGGTGCCTCAATTATATTATCAGCGAAACATGCAACGTATATGTCATCTGCCAATGACAACCAATTGCTGGAACTATATTTGGCGAAACAATCCCCATCAAAAATGGATGGATAATTAAGTTTTGAGAAACCCGATTCATAATATTCCCTGGTTCGGGGTTTTCCCTCACGGATCAGCCTCAACAAGAGTAGCAATATGGCAATGAAGGTTGTGCTTGTGAGAATCCCATTCTTCTTTCGGGTGATGTCCCAATAACCATATGGTGCATATTTTTCAAAGGCTTGAAATATCCTCCGAATCTCTCCAGAGCAAAAGTCCACATACTGAGTCATTAGTGACCGATCTTGGTTTTGAAATAGCCTGGCCTTATTATCATTAGGCCAGACAGAAAATAGGGTATCAGGGGCCTTATGATTTACCACCCTATTCAAGCCATTAGTAATGATTGAGGTCGTTGGTATCTTTTTACCTGGATGAAAAGCATTTTCCTCAAACAAATCTTCGAATGGCGATAATTTATTCAAATTATTAATAATGAGCTTCGATATGGCTGTCCTAGAAAATGGTTCGACCAAAGCTTCAATATCTTGCCTTAGTGATGATGACAATCTTGTTTGGTTGTTATTGATTTCATAAAATTGTTTTGCTTCAAATGCTGCACGGTCCTCATCGGTAGTGTCTGACGGAAAGACTATGCCAGTAACTAGGAGGTGCTGTTTCTTCCTTAGTCTAGATATGTCTCCATCTGCACTATCGTCTGCTTCATGATATGCATAAATGCGGTGTTGTCCATCAATTATTCCAATGCTTTCTATGCCATTTGGTAACTGGATCGATACTTTTTCCATCCCAGGTGGAGGGGCAATTATTTCCTGTTTTGTTACAGCATTGAACACACGTGTATCAGAGGGTAGTGTAACGATGATGTTGTTGACGAACACTCGTTTCTCTTTAACTAAAAAGGTTCTCAGCTTCAAAATTTTTTTCTTGCTTAATAATCTCTGATATGCAAAACTAGATTTTCTCCAACCTTGTTTCCTCAGCACGTAGGCTTGTTCTATTAGTTTGTCTGGTTCCATTAGAAACGACAATATGTATCTTGCCTGGCAGTACCCACTTGTCGTTTTTGGTAAGAGGAGACCTGCATACTCATCATCGTTATCTTTACCACTAGAGGGCAATCCCAATTCTTTTTTCTCAACATTTAAAAATTTGAATAGTTCAAACCGATTTGATTTTTTAATTATGCCAGCAGTAAATAGGAAGTACTGGATTTCTGGATATGTCATATAGGAAATCCATGGTTTCCTCTCCTTATATTCGTCCTTAATTGTTGATGATGAAACATAGAGATAAATGAATTTATAGTGCTCTGGATCATAAATTGGATTGCGCTTTTCCTCAAATGATGGATATTTGCTCTTTATCAGATTGAACAAATCTTCTTTTGATGCGTTAGCAAAAACCTCCCAAACATCAACCGTCTTTAGAATGTGGGATTTTAAATTCTCTGCTTTTGTGACTGTTTCCTCACATATTACGATGACGTTATCGAAGAGAAAGAGGGTATCAATATCTCCGTTTCTTCCGTGGAAATCAACAAATTTATTATCGTGGGGTGAGAGGTGTTGGAATGAGCTTAATTCAAATAGATTTATCAATTTTCTCCTTAATTCTGCCTTTGCTTTATCCTCGTCGCTTAATATTTTCTTTTTCTTTTTTCTTCTCGCTACTTTTGGCATTTGTTCCCCACCGATACGGTCCCAGGTAGCTACTCACCAATCCTCAATTTGCTCATGTTCATTTCCCCACTGAGACCAACGAGGGCGAGAATGACGAGCAAACAATTCAAGGTATGGGCCAGAACTACACTTTTCAATTATTTCGTATAATTCATCTGGCTTCCTCGAATGTTCACGTTTTCTACTTATAATGATATTCGGCATTGTCCTAGCTGGTGCTAATGTCCTATTATTCATCCCACGCGTACCAAATAATATCATTTCGGTCACGTTTCGGAAATAAAAACCTACTCCTCTTCGGTCAGGGCCCCCATCTTGCCGCACTTTATACCAAATTAGATTAGTTTTGTACTCGAAACCCCAACTACTCATTACCTGTAATCCCTCTTTGACAAGAGCATTTGGAACCCATAGATAGAGGTGACATTTCTCATCTGCCAGTTGAGAGATAGGCAATTCCATTATTTCCTTAAGTTCCATCGAATCGTATCGGAATAATCTCTTATGCTCAGGTGCCATCTTTCCAGTTCGATTATTAAATTGCCAAGGTGGATCAGCCAATATGGTGCGATACTTTTTGTTAGAAAATTTGCTATTTAGGTCTTCACGAGCTGAAATTGATAATTCTGTACTCATCTTCAATCCTCAACGAACAGCGATTTCTTTATTCCAAATACCAAGATGGGGCACCCCCCACCACCGCCACCATTTATCCGTGGTATTAATTTACTAATCCATGTGGTCGAGGTACCGTACTTGGACCATATGCCCAATCTTTCCATTATTTGCCTCAACTCATCAGATTTTGTAATTATGACTCCAACATCAATTGCATCTCTTTCAAAAAGCAATCGGAAGTTATTCAAATCTCGATCATAAAAAGGGTCCTTGTTGCTCCATTCGATTTCTAATGCTACTTTGTTTTTAACACAATCTACCTTATGTGTTGGGGTTATCTTAATCTCATTATCCACAGAAATCTGCGTATTAAACTCGTGCTCAACCCACCCGATGCTATAGAATGGCTCATCAAGAGATTGGGAAACCAGTGAGCGCCCTCCGCCGCCTATTATTATGTGAGATTTATGTAGTCTAAAATTTGTGAGTATTGAGATTATGTCGTCCCATTCAGCAGGAAAATCATTCTCCAAAATTGCTGATGCATGATTCCATTCAAATATATCATAATTTTCTTTTATAAAGGGAGGGAAATTATTGATGGCCATATTGCGTTACTGAACTACGGATTAAAATAAAGAGCTTTCCCTATCCAATCTGAAATTTGTTTTTTAGTCCAAACGCCATATACTAAATTAGATGGTATATTGTCTCCATTGGCTTGTTAATACTGTATTCGTGGTCAGACGGATACTATTTATATCACCTAACAATGTCCCTAGCCTTAGCGCGTCACCCATACAAGATTATAATTACATATGGGGAGAATCCCATTTGGGAACATATTTTGGGGGAGCCACCAACCGATGGAAGAGAACGATGAATATCTGCTAATTGTTCCTAAGTCGATTGAAAGGCGAATTGTAGATATAGACCAGAGCGTCACCTCCTACACGATCTATTGCTTGCTTAGGCATCTCGACCCCGATAGAAGGGGATTCATTACAAGGACGAGGTTGAATAAAGCCTCGTACATCGTGAATAATGAACTTAAAGAAAAGCATGGAATTGACCCAAGGTTGCCTTGGTTTTGGTATAAACATGGGCCCATGCTAGGTATTACCAATGCTCAGTTAGAAGAGATGGATTTAGTTACGATTGAAGAGACAAAAACCGGCGTCAGGCTATTCTATGGTAAGGAACCAGATCATATTGCATTACCAAAGAATATTCAAGACACAATCATCAGAGTGATTCGATCCATTATGTACATCAGCACAGATGATATGGTAGATCGTGCCTACAAAGATCGGCCTTTTCTCAATCAATTTAGAAATTTTGAGAAGATGATTACCAACTATTCTAAGGAACACATTATGATTCTTGATTTCTCTTCAGCTTTCAAAGAGAGCGTTATGAACTTGGAGAGATTATACCCAGAAGGCGATCTTGAAGATACTTTTCGTACATTCCTTCGATTTAATGGAATAATGAGAATTGTCTCAAAGACCAAGCCAGATTTTGTTAAAAATATGCCCGATAAAGTAATTAATATGAGAGAGTTGGAATCAATCAATGCAAGCTATATATATTTCAATCAGATGACGAGCCAGTGGGTTCTTCATGAGCAAGAGGAGCTGCAAAGAAAAATAAAGGAATACAATAAACAGCTTTCAGTGGTTGAGGAAACGGTATTTTCTAAAGTATATCAGAAAGCAAAAGAAAAGGACCAACTTTCCAACAAATTAAAAGAAATATCTCTAGAGATTGGAAAGGGGGGTTAGACTTCCGGTATTTCCTCGATACTGGCGTACTAATAGGCTATTCCTTCATGTATGATAAGTTCAACCATAGTTCCTGCGTATGCATTGATGGCGCTGTACCAAAATATGCAAGTGAAAACGTGCTAAACGAGTTCATTTTCACACATCAGATCATATTAATAGAAATTGGTGATGATATTAGAGAGGTCCTATACCGCTTAGGACGGAAACCTGACGAAAATCAGATGACATTTAACGATCTTGGGTGGATGGTTAGTTTAGGAAGAGGAAAGAGAATTGAGCGTTTTTTAAATGCCGTCGCACAATCATACAATGGCACTTGTGTTACTTTTGGGCAAATGTACCAAGCGTTAGAAAACAGTTTAAATGAATATCTTTCTGAGGCATATATTGGTTTAACGCTAGTTAATACAATGGTATCCAACGGAACTATATCGTATTGGGTCCGAAGTGGTTTGAAATATACTGGACAGTATCATCAAATCAGGTTGATTGTTGGAGACCATAATGACACCAACAATCTTATCGATGCTCATGATCTCGCCACATGTTGCGGTATGTCTGATCTTGATTTCGTAACAACAGATAATAAGGAAATCAAGATGAATGAAACAACAATTAAGAAAACAATGCAAATTAATTCAATTATTTTGCTTAGTAAGTCCATTCCATAATAAGTGTAGGGCGAAAATAAGTGAGGGTGGATTTGGTAATTAACTCATTCTTTGGCTCATTATATAATAATAAAAATATATAAGATGTTTGACCCCCAAATTTCAATTCCCGCTGATTGAGCGAAAAACCCGACTTGCTGGCAGGGAAATTTTCACATTCCCCAGAACTTGTCCGTCTTGCGCTTCACTTCGAGCGTCTCGTCCAGCACCATGCGGTCGTCGGCGTTGAGGTCCATCTTCTGGATCTCCTTGAGCGACGTCTCTCTGAGGTCGACGTACAGCACGTCCTCGACGTTGATCTGCCGGCCGACCGTCGGACCTTCGATCGCCACCGCGACCTCCTGGCCCTGGATCGCTTCCTTGACCACTTCCTCGCCGGTGCGTATCGACCGTATCGTGCCGATGTCCGTCCCCTCGATGTTCAGCAGCTTCTGCCCCGGGCGGATCCTACCGGCCAGCACACGCACCCCCACGATGGCGGGCTTCGACGCCCGGAACACGCAGTTCGGCAATAACCGCACCTTCCCGGGGAAGGCGAACTCCGCCCTCTTCTCCACGTCCAGGCGACGCTTCTCGTCCTCCACCCACTTCTGGTAGTCCTCGATCAGGCGGTACACCACGTCGTTGGTGAAGACCTTGAGCGGGTAGTTCGGCAGGGCGTCCTTCGCCTCCGGGAGCAGGTCGACGTTGAACCCGAGGATCACGCGGTGGAACACCTCGCCGTACGCCGCGGTGTCGATGAGGTCCTTCCTCGAGATCATCCCGGTGTCGTACTTGCGGATCGGTATCTCGGCGTTCTTGCACTCGAACGCCAGCGCCTCGAGCGAGCCGATGGCGTCGGCCTTGATGTACACTCCCGCCTCCACGGCGGCGATGTCCACCTTGGTCTCGTTGACGACCTCCTCCACCGCCTGGTTGACGTTGGCGGTGGCCGCGCGGAGCGGCCCCCCGGCCACGACGCCGTCGATGCTCTGGCACATCAGCTTGACGCCGATGGCCGCCGACACCTCCTTCACCTGGTCGAAGCGGTCCTTGGGGTCCCGGATCTCGTCCAGCGGCTTCGGCTTGAGGATGGCCTTGATCTTGGTCGTCAGCGGCTTGCCCTTCGTCCCCAGGATGACGGTGTCCCCGCGGTGCAGGGTGCCGGCGTAGATGATGACATCGAGCGTGGAGCCCAGGCCCTTC
>Ga0302243_1001488_pt1 | contig 16011 bp, 8 predicted proteins | sample AAG_UR_Met_MG_FD_193514 | JGI IMG/M metagenome (GOLD analysis project Ga0302243, IMG submission 193514) | Enriched activated sludge microbial communities from anaerobic digester in WTTP, New Holstein, Wisconsin, United States - AAG_UR_Met | ecosystem: Engineered > Bioreactor > Anaerobic >... | reverse complement strand
TTCATCTGCCAATCCAAGGCTTGCTTAATCAATGTCATAACATAGTCTATATCCTTCACCGAGGTTAGCGCGATACTAATATCACCATTACCCCAATGGGTACCTCGTGGGGTGTTCCTGGCCTTTTTTTGGGAGTCGACAAGCTCGCTAAATGGCATGTTCAACGTAACCTCGAGCGTGCCCTTCCATGGTACCAGATCAACGAAGTTGGTATCGAACTTATAGGCGATGTAAACTTTCTTAATCTCCTCTCTAATCCGAGGGTCGAGAGACAAAATTCTTGCCCTCAGAATGTTGAAAATTTCCAATCCTGAACCATAGAGATTGGGTTTGTGTGTTTCCAAAGTATATGTTTTCTTGCTCTCGGAATCCTCTTTCTCCCGATATTTATTAAGAATATCTTCCGACAAGGTTGGATAGGACCATATATCAGAGGCCATCTCAGAGAGATGGGACGCCCTGGCTTTAATCCCCTCCTCGTCCCATCTGGCTACGCTGGCTAAATAACGGTTCATTCGTATCGGACTGTCCTTGAAACCGCCCTCCATGGTCTGCTTCCGAGTGAAGCTGGAATATCCCAGTTCAGAATTATAGCCAGTGAGAGTGAGGTTCCCTAGTGTGTGCAGATAGGTGTCGTGCACACGTTTCCAGTTCGCCCCTAGATCAATCTGCCACTCGGGGGTTAGCTGGTCCTTTTGAGGCATGATGTGTTCGATTGTGAAATTGGAAATGATAACTTTCTCCTTACGATTGTGGTTCTCAAGTCGATCCAAAACATAACTGATCAACCGGGTGTGGTAAAGGTCCTTGGTCTCTAAGGCCAGACGGAACTCCTCATCCTTTGGGAATCTTCGGTAGGAATCCATCATCATGAAGGCGGCCTTAACGCTCTCTAAATAACTTTCTGGCCTCACTTCCTTCCTAAGATTGGCGAATGTCTTGTTCAACGAGTTCGTGGGTATCCCGCAGATGCTCCTCCTCAGAATGTAACTTTCCACCAGGTGAAGAATCTCGATCAGGTCTGGCTTTGAGATGATGTTGTTCTGATAATCATCTAATACGACTACGAGGAACGGGTATACCACGTTGTATTTTAATTCGGCGACCCTTTGGATTCCCTCCAAAATTTCTTTGTCCTCGTAACGACAGAAGGCTAGTTTACAGTAAAGGTCGGCATAGTGATGGATATCCATAACGACATCCCTAATCAAAATATTCTGCATTCTAAAAATATAGTCCTTGAACTCACGATATATTTCCCCTAGATTTGGAATGCGCCCGATCTTTATTGTGAGGAAGTCCCGCATGAAATAATCAAAATTTTCAGCGTATCTTTCTTGACCGAAACCGCATTCCATAGGGTGCCAGTATTTTCGATAGAGTTCATCCTGTTCCTTGGCCTCTAGACCCATGAGCACGAAATTTCTTATCAGATCAGCCTGTGTTAGGTCGAGACCGGTGGAATTTAGACTTTCAAAGATGAGCTGTGGATTGTCCCTTTCCCTGTCCAGAGCGATATCCACGATGATTAGCTTGCTTAGACCTTTGAAGATTGTATCCACGTCTAGATTCGAGGTGAGTATCTTATTCTCAAAGAAGGTATAGTTCTCAAGGACCTTTTCGGAGGGATCGACGGTTGATAGATCGTGCCCTTCGACAAGGCATTTCAGAGTTTCTCTATTTGTCTGGGTCAATAATAGTTTGTACTTGAGATCCCCTTCCTCTTCGTTGTTGAACAAATAATAATTTTCAATTTTTTTCTTACTGATCTCCTTAGCACCCTTTCCATCAATGGCTTTAGCGAGGGCGGTTAACACTAAGGATATCGTAGTCAGTCTTTGTTGCCCATCGATGACCAGTACCTGAGGTACGGATGTTATGTTATAGAGTCCCTTTTCAACGTAAACAATGGACCCCATAAAATGACCATCGGTCGAATCCTCGGAGGCAACCTTGACTATATCGTTCCACAGCTGCTGGCATTGCTTGATGTCCCAACTGTATTTTCTTTGATAGATAGGAATGACAAACTGAATCGGCTTACCCAGGAACTTCATTAAATTGGTCGCCTTCGCTTCCATGCTCAAACCTTCCTCAACCAACATAATCGACAGCACTGTCTCATGAATCTTTGCTCACAAAAATCATCTGCCAGTTACTTCTCCATAATGATATGGTTTGATTATTCAAGATACCATGGTGTTTAGCAGCAAAACGAGACCTCTTGAAATCTCAATGGGGATCGTCCATCATACCCCTTAAGAGGCTGAATAGGATATCGTCCCATGTTAATTTCCCGATTTTGTTGACAATTAGTCACGTTGGTATGAATAGCCCGAAATAAATATTCATGTGCACATTAAAACTTCCACATTATTACCTGGATTTTTGGAGGGTAATTGTGGATAATGGCGGGCTCGGAGGAGCCGAAACGCAGAGCATATCCAGTTCCGCTTTTTTTCCAGGCCAATAGCAGCATTTCGGTAATTTCTCACATATTATAATATATTATTAATATAAATCGAATACACTTGAGGGTTCGAATTAAAACCCCGCATTACCGTTTGGGGGTTATAGATACACTGGAAAAATGATACCCCATACACCAATGCGCACTTGTGTTGTGGTAGATGGTAGATAATTATGTCAGTGACATACCCTAGCAAGATATTACCTAATTGACATAATTAAAATCACAATTTGGCTTTCCTATCAGATGTTCGGTCATCTATTCCTGAAGAAAAGATGTAGATTCTTCATCAGGATTCTGAGGGACAAGCTTACCAGTAAAAGCACATCTTAGTATGCTATCTCTAGTTTGTCCAAGACTTTTGTTAATCAATAATACCTCTTTACTTATTGCATTTAATACCCCAATTCGATTTTCAATTATTTTTGAAATAATGGCACGTTCTTCCTCCGGAGGAAAGGGAATTGCAATCTTCCTAAATCTATCCAGACTAATTTTTTGCTGAGCAACTCCCCTGGTAATTTTAATTATTTGGTCCTTGACAAGTCTTGATCTAAAAGAATATAAGAAAAATTTCTTATCCCCAATAAGCGGGTTTAATGCCCATCTTATACAGTCTGAAGTAATAATTGCGGTTTCAGCCGACTCTGGGTATATACAAACATCTCCCGGTGGATCGCCCATTTTTGTAATAAGGAGGTCTCCTGGGTTTACTTTGTGAGCATGAAGTTCCTGTGACTTTTCAAAACTAATATATTTACTATCTTTTCCAGAAAAATTGCACGTGCGTATGTTTCTTACAAAAATTAAAGGCACACCATTTTGTACATAATCAGAGACTAAAAGATTGCTTCCAAAAGGTCCGATCCCAAGCGAATGTGCGTCTGCTGATGATATTTGTTCGGGCGAAACCCAAATCCACCCATTTGGCAGTTGGGGTAGCAAATCAGTTTCGGGAAAAACAGGATCTTTATAATGAATTAATTTATCATGATCCATTCTTTCTTTTCGTTTCATAAGCAACAAATTAAGTTGCTGTTCAGCTCCCTCTTCTCTTTGCTGTTTTCGATATTGTTTAGTTAAATTACCATTAAACCCTTCTTCTATGATGGACTCGATAGCACGTAGAATTTTACTTTCTACGGTTGATACTGCAGAGCTTATAATATCTAGTTGACTGAATAAAGTCTCAATCTTTGTAGATATGCGACGCTGCTCGGCAATGGAAGGTAATGGAAAAGGATAATTTCTTAATGTATCTGGTTTTACACGCATCAGTGACCCGCCCACTCCGGACGCCCTCATTGATAGAAAATCCCTAAATTCGTTTGTATTTAGATAATAATGAAGATATTTTGCCTCAACATTATTCATTTTAGGGAATACTATCCATTCACTTGATGCAATTTGTCGATGGGGAGAAAATTTCCCTACAACCCATGATCGATTGAGTCTCGGATTAATTTTACTTAGTAAAACCATTCCTTCATTTACGATTTGTTTGCTTGAACCGATATCTTTGCCGCGCACAATTTCGGGTTTTCCAGCACTGTGGCTGGGTATACTATATAGTTCAAACAAATCTTCTGGATAATTATTTGGAATGATGGATTTACTTCGCCCTAGGACGATGTCCCCTAATTTAAGTAATACCCAGCCCTGTGGTAATGATTGAGAATTATCTTCATTGGCCATTCCTATTCTCCTGACCATTTTCTAACAAATATGATAATTCTTCTAATGCATCCTGAGCTGCTTGCAGGTGGATTCTAATCTCACTGACAATTACAACTGGATCCTGTAAATCGTCTTCACTATCTAGTGAATCGTCCCTAAGCCAGAAAATATCCAGGTTAAAATCTCGATTTATAATTTCATCCAAAGTAAACCGTTTGAACCGATCCGTTTCATCCCTTCCTTTTGAGGGGCGTCCGTTAGGTTCCAACCCATACGCCTTTTCGAAATCTGCGAAGTAATCGGCAGTTAGTATATGCCCCTTGTTGACCTTTTCCACATTTGTCCTTAGATCAAAAATCCATACGTCTTCAGTTGGCAAACCTTTTCGGAAGAAAATGATATTAGCCTTCACTCCCGGACTATATGGCGAGAATGTACCAATTGGCAATCTTAAAATTGTGTGAAGATCACAATCTTCCAGTAATATCTGACGTATTTTCTTCCCCGCCCCACCTTCGAATAGTACATTGTCTGGAACAACAACGGCGGCTCTTCCCCCGCGCTTCAAAGTGTGCATGACGTGTTGAATAAAATTTAGTTGTTTGTTACTTGTTGCCACCGTGAAATCTTCTCGATTAGGTACCTCACCGGCGCCTTTTGTCCCAAATGGTGGGTTCGTTAGAACACAATCATAGCGCTTGGAAACATGCGGACCATCAGCTAATGAATCTCCATAGTAAATGTTCGTAACAATCTCATGGAGATAGAGATTCATCAAGGCAAGTCTCTTCGTCTCCAGAACTATCTCAGCACCAGAAAAGGTGTCATTCTGTAAACGCTTCTTTTCTTTACCGTTGAGTAAAGCTCCTTCTTTGGTCTGAGATAGAATCCATTCATATGCTCCAATTAAGAAACCGCCAGTACCGCAGGCGGGATCATGAATAGTGAATTCTTCGTTCTCTCTGAAATCAGGCTTCATAACCCTAACAACGGATCTAATAGCTTCCCGCGGGGTGAAATACTGACCAGCCCCCTTTTGCTCAGCGGCATACTTCTGTAGAAGGCCTTCGTATGCCTCTGCCTTCAGATCGACATCGAGAGCCGACCATTCCTCCTTATCAATCATATTAATGAGCTTCTTCAGATTGACTGGTTCTCGGAATTGAGATAAGGCTTTGGAAAAAATCTCGCCCATGAGTCCTTTCTCATCGCCCAACTTCTTTAGAACGAGTTGATAGTGATCTAGCAACTCTTTTCCTGACTTAGAGGTCAAGGATTTCCAATCATAATCCTGAGGTACTGGCACACCCTTTTCGTCGGCCAGTTTTAAAAATAATAAGTAGGTCAGTTGTTCAATGTAATCCCCATAGTTTATTCCATCGTGCCTAAGAGTGTTGCAGAAGCCCCATAACTTGCCAACCACATCCGTCATTGAACCACAGCCGCATTGATTTCCCTGAGTAACGCCTCAAGAATCCCGTCGAAGTCGGCATCTGCTCGTTTCCAAGCGCCGTGGCGGGAGAAGGGAATGCTGCTAAAATGTTCTTTCTCTATTAGCAGATTGCGGGATAGATGGTCTTCAATCAGACCTAACCATTCTTCTTGCTGTGACGTCAATGACATTTGTTGACGTATTTTATTGACGGATCTTCGAACGCGTTCCTGCGTCGTTCCTAGCGGCTCTCCCGAGGCGGCATGATGAATTATCGAGATTATGTCGGTCAACTCATTGTCATATGCCTTCCGCAGGTTTTCTTCAGAAAAGTTCTCTTCCCGGTCTCTCAGCTTCGCCCTAAGATCCTCAAGATCTGAGTAAGTGAACTCTTTCGGTTTTTTCAACAGGATTTCTAAAGCGGTGATATGATCAGGATTCTCCTTCACAAATTTTGTGAATGCCTGGATGTAATCATCCGGTATCAGTTCCTGACCGCTCCTCGTTTTGAAGACAGGGGTCGATGTTACGACATCTTCCTTCCCGGGTGCAACAATGAATGTTGCCGGGGGGCGCGGATAATTTTCTAGTAACGTTTGGAACCCCGGGTCATTTAGTGTCCCCATTATTCCAACGAAATCCGTTTTGATCTTGTTGGATAAGGTCCGAGCGAATCCGGCGATGTCACCGTTCGGTATGAATTCACTTAACTTGGTTCTACCTTCGCTGGAAATGCTCTTATCCATTCTTTGCAGACGTTTTATCAGTACACGAACATTGAAATCGCGATCCCGAGCATCGTTGATCGCCCCAATGATCTCCTTTATCGGCTTGGTAGGTTCAGATGGCGGATCGGTGGTGAATGCGGTCGCCTTGGAGAAATAATCAAGAACGCCAACAGCGTCGAAAACTTTGAAGCGGTCTTTATGAATGTCTGGACATTTTCTGGTGCCACGCCCCATCATCTGCTCGAAAAGGATGCGGGATTTCACTGGTCTAATGAACACAATCGCCTCAACGGATGGGATGTCCACCCCCGTGGTCAGCATGTCGACACTGACAACAATTGCCGGTAGCTTGCGATTTCGGAACTCTTTTATTCGTTGTAAGGGCCTATCCACATTTGGATTGCCAGTAATTTTTTGTACGAAATCATCACCGCGCCCACACTCGTTTCTTAAAAAACTCACTAATTGTTCTGCATGAGATCTGTGAGATATGTCATTGGTAGCGAAAACGATGGTTTTTGGGAAATGCCCTCTTTTCGATTCGAAGTCGAGGGCGTGTTTCAGGTACTCCTGAACTATCTTCTTATTACTGTCTGGAGCGGTTATAGCCCTCTCAAGATCGGTGGTATTAAATTCCCTCTCATCTTCTAAAACCTCCAACCGTTTTCGTCCAGTTACAGTATCTACACTCTCGATCTCTTCACCAGGCTTAAGGAAGAGACCGTTCATTCGAATGTCTGAATTGATGAGAACCTGGTCATAATCAACAAGCCATCCATCATGAATAGCCTGCTCAATATCGTATTGAAACACAATATCGTTAAAGTAGGCTTTTGTGTGGAGTGCTGGGGTGGCGGTTAATCCAACCTTAATAGCATCGAAATAGTCTAGGACCTCTCTCCATTTGCCGGTTTCGAGAGTGGTGTAGCCACGGTGACACTCATCGGCAATAATCAGATCAAAAGCATCGATTGGAATGTCTAATTGTTCAGCATCTGTGATTTCCTCTTCATCACCGGTTTCGGTTGATTCACCCGGGAAGCCAAATAAATTGATCCTCATTCTCTGAATCGTTGAAACGTAGACAAATGATGTTCCTGACTTTGGATTGGTAAGGTATTCATTGGGCAATACCTTGGGATTGAATATTTCGTCATCCAGATCCTCTCGTCTGAATTGTTGGCTATAAACCTCGTAAATACGATCGAATTTTAAGCCTGGCTCCGCTTCGAAAGCGGCCATTGCCCCCACTGCCTGTGCGGACAACGCTCTGCGATCAACGAGGAACAGGACGCGACGTGCCATTCCTGATTTTAAAAGGCGGTGGACCAGCTCGATTACGGTGACAGTTTTACCCGTTCCTGTAGCCATGGCCACCATCATTTTTCTTTTCTTCTTGATGATGGCATTTTCGATTGACTTCACAGCCTCGATCTGATAAGGCCTTAGCCAGGAATGGGTTATTTCGTTTGATTTTAACCATAATTCTGATATATCGGTGGCTCGTTCTAGCATGTCCGTTATGGCCGCTGGTCGATGAAACGCCTTTATCCCTCTGGAATAACTATCACTATGTCGAAAATCACGAAATACGATTTTATGTCCATTCGTTGAATACCCAAAGGGTATGTGATATTTGCCGAAAGTAAAGGGGCTATTCTGAATGTCCCTGGCATAACGCTGAGTTTGGGATAGAACATTGTCTGGCTCAACGGATTCTTTCTTAGCCTCTAATCCAGCAACGGGTTTGTCACCAATGAAAAAGATATAATCGGCTGGGCCGGATAATGTTGGATATTCACGGACTATCTGCGTTTCTAAGGTGGGGTCGAATTTATCAGTGAGTTTCCAACCTTCCTTAATCAATTGCGGATCTATGAGTTCTTTGCGAGTTTCCGCTTCCGATCTCTCTGGGGAAGTCAACTCATTCACCAAGTAATGGACGTTAAAATATCAGTCCTATTATTTATTGATGGGCATTTCTTTATAAATATTATAATTCAGAATGCTTCATTTTCTACTCTTGTTTCATTGATTCCACCCAATCATCGATTTCATTTACCCTGGATCTAAATTTATTAATCCATTCTTCTGGCAATCCAAGGTCCATCAACATTTTTTGGATTCGGTCATCATCCCTGGCGTCCTTATCTTTTTTAATCAGATTGTGGTGTTCCAGGATATGTCTCTCAATGAATACAGATAAATCACATTTTGATTTTGATATTATCATAATATTCTTTGGAAGTTTATGATAATCTGGATGTTGTTTTATTTCGTTGGTGATGATTAAAACATCCTGGGGAAACCGCCCCACTAGAAGGTCTATGCTGGGTGTAATAAAACACCCATCCATCATTGTGCATAGTGCCTTGATCCGATCCTTGGCGATAATACATGAACCTTTTCCAGACCAATCAAATGCAACACCATCGCATGGTCCATTAACCCAGCATTGCTTACCATTGTGATTCATTTTTCCACCAAACACATGGTTAAGCGCGGCTGGTGCAGAATCAACAGCCCCTGGGTTAGTGAAGCAATTCAATAATGCTTGAATATCAGCGTGCTTAAGAAACAAAAAAAGTCTGTGCGAAGCATTCTGTTTCAATTCGACATGTATCTGACATAGAACCTTTCGTGTATCGGCGTTCCCTAAAAGATATGCGAAAGTGTTTGCCATTCCTTCGCTGATCCAACTATCAGCAATACCATCGAAATCGACGGAAGTTAGTTGCTTCACCTTCGATAAGGGTTGATTGGCTAATAGGTAATGATGTCCTAGTTCGTGCAATAGGATCGCATGAAATGTCAATTGCATGAAATTTTTATTGTTTATATCGAACAGATCCTGTTTAATCCTCTTTGATAGTTCTTCAATTCTGCTGGTGCATAGATAGATGTGTGTTCGATAATCCTCATTGGATATTGCCTGGGGGATCCAAAAACCAAAGCTGGTGTCAGTATTCACGGTATTTTGCTTTTTATAAAACCCAATGATATCATCGGTGATTGACCAATTTACACTGCCATAATCAGCAATATCTGGCTCGTATGCCATCTCATTCATTTTTTTATATTTTTTACGTTCCTCGTCATATTCTGGTTGATCTAATAGATGAACGGTAGAAACCGGTTTGGTAATCGAATATTTAAAAAGGGTTCGCGGACCATCACCATAAGTAATATTCGGGCCGAGTTCGCTCATTAATTTGGCCGTCAATTTTTCATATGATTCTGGAACGCCCGTTGATCTGATGATTTCGGGTTTCATTTTTCAACCTCATGGATTAATTTATAATGATAATTATATAGTTGTTCTTATCCAGTATTTAAAGATTTAATGATATGAGGATTTCAATAGAATTGCATGATATATTAATAACTTAAAAGAAAGTTGAAATGATAATGATACGTTTGCAGAATAAACCCCGAAACCATCATTTAATGATGAAATGTCGAATGAACGATTAGGATCATTTGTGGAGTAATTAAAATTTTTAATACATCATACAATATTATTTATTAGACAGAGTTAACTTCCAATCATGGTCAAGGATGGAGATCAACCACAATATACTGAAATAAATCCCGTCGCTAAAAAGTGGTTGAAGAGAATATCTATCATATTGGTTTTCATTATAACGACATTCATAATTCTTCACACGTTTATTCCTTCTCTCACAATCGATACAACAACATTGGGTCTTCTTGGTCTACTGATAGTAGCTCTCATTATTCCTTTCGCGAAATCAATTACTTTACCCGGTGGTTCTGGATTTACAATACCCGAACAATTATTGAAGGCCGATGCTGAAGTAAAAAAGGCACAGGAGGAATTAGCAAGCGAAGGTCTGATCACTACCACTTCAGGAGTTATTACTACTTCCAACGGGTCCTTGACATCATCTCTGGCCGACGGTGTATTGACATTGAGTGAATCTTCAATGATGACGCAACAAACGTTGACGGATCTTATTAACTATGATCCCAACTTGGCACTGGCAGGATTACGAATTGAAATCGAAAAAAGAGTTACATTACTTTCTGAACTTGTTGATAAAGACTCGGAAAGTAGTAAATCCAGAGCCCCCTTATTAACGAAGGTTCAAAAATTATCTCAGTCAAAATATTTTTCAATTAATGAAGTAAACGCAATTAAATCAGTATTAAGGATTTTAAATTCAGCAGCACACGGTGAGCTTGTGAGTCAATCATCTGCTGAGTATGCATTTGATTTGGGTCAGGAAATTATAAAAATTTTAGATTTGCGGATTAATCAGCAAAAAAGAACTCAATAAATTATAAAAAAAATGTGTTATGCGTTTTTCAAAATATCGTTTTTAGTAACCCGAGTGTAAAGATGAAAATAATTATGGCTCTCTTTCAATTCGTGCGGATAATGGATTTCATCCATGGTAGTGTGGGAAGACTCCCGTCTCCCTAAAACGATACCTAGAAAGATGATGATTGCAGTCGCATCGAACCATACAAGGTATTGATAACCATAATCACATTTTCAGTATCATATTCAAGGGACATTTATAACAGATATTTCTGCGATCATAAGAGGATCGATTTTTTTTACCTTACTAGGTCAAGAAGTTGGATAATCATTCAAATCACTTCTTTCCCGCAATTCTGACATTTCCACCTAAATATTCCGGATCTGATTTCTTCGAAAGCCATTCCATACTCACCGCACCGTGGGCATTGACTGCTTAGTGCATTGAAGGCTACTTGTGTGAGGTGCCCGTTTTCAAACAGGTTTTCGAGTAGGGATTTGTAATTGGAAATATGAAGTTCAAACGCACTCGAATATGCCAACTCCCCTTTCGTTTCAACGATTTGCCTCTCGATCCGGACCAACTCCAACTCTTTCAATTTCTCTTTGATTTCAGGATCGTCAGCAAGAATCGTTGGTATGGATGATAATTTGCCATAAGTTTTCTGCGAGGTGGATTGGATGATGCAATCAGTGTAATCGAGTGGTGTGTGAACAGTTTTCGCCGTACGTTCGACCTTGGAAACGTTTCTCGATTTACATTTGGAGCATTGCGACCTCTTTGGGTTCTCTGATCGGGGATTCCTGCTTAGTGGCTGTGAATGCATCACTCCATCATTTCGGTATTCTGACATCATCTATGCATATGGCATGGGTCCGTTACGTGTGTGGTCGTTTAAAGAGCGATTACCGGCATTCGGTTGGAATTGTTTACAATAATTTCCCTTGGCCGAACCCTTCCGATAAACTGGTTCAAAAAATCGAAGAGGCGGCTCAGAAGGATCTCGGCGTGAGGGCTACAAACACCGATTCGAATTTAGCCGATCTTTATGATCCGTTGACCATGCCGAAAGAACTTGTTCAAGCACATGACAAGCTTGATGCTGAAGTGGAGAAGGCATATGGCAAACGATTTGGTAGTGATTCAGAACGAGTAGCCTTCCTTTTCGAAAAGATAATCCAGTAATGCAATTACATATAGAAGCGATACGAAGGCTTAATCGGGGCATCATCTCCAAGCTCGGACATTATTGAGCTGACCTTACGAGCGATATTGATTGTGATTGGGATTCCGCAACAAAACTGTGCGGTATTCCAATTCAATTTTGTCAATGAAAGTAATTCACTACACACTCGTTGTGGGGTTGATTCCCCCTTATGATCAATAATATGTAATGGGTTTGGTACATGAGGTCCAGGATAGGTCCCTAAATAAGGGATGTAACCTATGCCATATACAAGATATTCCTTCGGTCCCAATAATAAGCAGGTACCCCTTAATGGTGGATATGACCCTTCTCTAACGATTCTGTGGTCTCCCTGTTCTATTGCCAGATATTCAGTCTGGATGTTTCCATCGAGATTAGCCTCTAACCCCTCAATCTCCTCGGTCCAAAAACGTGAGGTTTTATGAAAAACTATTCTGTCTGGAAGAGATAAATTTCTATCCTTATAGGCGGAGCAAATTTTTTGTGATAATTGGGACGCAATTTCTCTAGTCATGTGAGGAGCTGCCCACCTGTCGTCTGTTAATTGAATCCTCCCACCTTTGATAATCAGCCCTTCGCCCGTATTATCAAAGACCTGTGCCACTGAAGTACCCATCGTATCAATTTTTTCTGCTTTCTCCTTATAAAAGGATATTCCAACAAAACAGGTTCTTTCCCTTATCTGTGCTAAACGCCAAGGAAACCCCCCCGACTTATAAAATAAACCAACTGAAAAGTTCCATGCAAGAGTGCCCAAAGGCTGAACAGATTTCGCTCCGGATAATGTAGTTTCAAGGAGAAGTTGAGTTGGAATTCCATTTCTCATAGCTCCAGCCTTAATTCTCGATCTTAAATTGAGTCCGTATTTTGGGGTTGTTACAATTGGAACGATGTCTTCATCGAAGTCCGTTAAGAATAGCTGTCCCGCATCCCTAAGTTTTTTAATCTGGGTATCTAGCTTCTTCTGCCCTTTTGGTTTTTTATGAGAGCTAGAACTCCAGCAATAATCCTCCATCTCTTTTGAAATCGCACAAATAATTATGTTGGGTTGTGGTGACATGGAACTAAAGTGTTCAAATCTGGTAGTATATAGAAGAGCAGTTTCTTCCACTCTTTTACTATCTTCAGAGATTTCCAATACCCTTTGAACATCCCGATTTGGGATTACTTCCTTTAATGCGGTAGGGACCTGTAATCTTGAACGAAAAATTTCTTCGAATCCGGGAAATTGCGGAAATAAGATGTTATCCCCCGGCCCCGGGGCATAATAACTGTTTAACTCTCGAACCCAGTGCTCAGCAAGAGTGACCGCGTTGGTCGGCCCGATGAATGCGATATTTATCGAGCCCGGCATATTACCTGTTTGACCTTCAGATACGAACGGACCAAATATCGAAAGACCAGCCTTCGGATCGATGTGACGATTACCTTTTCCAAAACTAAGTTCTGGTTCCGATTCAATCCAGGCCCTCATCATTCCCCATTCACCTCTGAAAAGTCAATTATTTTTGCATCGTTCACTTCTTGCTCCAGTGTATCCCATTCTTTCCATCGGTCCGCATAATCGGTTTGTAAAAATGGGTATACATCCCCGAATATTCCCATGTCCATCGTTGACATTAGAGGTTTATCACTGAGGGTGATAACATCACTGCCGTGCATTGTTAGAATTATTTTACCATCTGTATGCAACTGATACAACCAGAACATTACCTCTAACCAAAATTGATTGTTGTGGACTTTATAGAGCAATTTAACGATTTCTGGCCCAACAGTCGGTCCACCTTTTGTCTTTCTCCCGTCAATGGTCAATACTCGTGTTGGGAGTACCTGGAGCCCAACATGTTCTCCAAATTTAACAAATTTCATTGAAGCTGCGATATGTGCATAGCACTCAACTTCCCCCTGCCGATACATCGGGAAAACGACAGTTCTCTCTGACGATCTTTTTAAAGCTGGCCACGGAACAAGACGAGATTTACCATATTCCGACGGGGGAAAATAATACCTAATCCGGTTCTTATCCCAGTTTAATCCAAGGTTTTTCAATCTCATCCATAATAATTTATTTAATAGTTCGATTACAATATTTTTATATGATTCATTTGATAATGCTTCATCGAAAGAGATTCGTTCTTCATTTCCATCGAGTGCAAAAGCTAATTGAGACGTGCTGAACGGTGTAAATGACCATATTTTTCCATTAACTAGGGTAAAGCACCCCTCAACCTTGTTAATCGAGTCTGTGAGTAACTCACTAACGGCCCTATATCGAGTTTTTGCATACCATAAGTACTTCGGTTTTTGACGGATTTCAAAAAAATTCAGGGCCAAATTTTCTCGAATTAAATCCGGTTCAGATCTATAGAAAACAACTCCCGCCCCTATCTTTTGTTTTTCTTCGGGGGATATTGGTGATACATGTACTGCATGATTCGTAATAAGGCCCAATGCTAGACACAAACGTTGGTATGCGGGTTTGAAATTGTCCGGCTTCCTAAAGTCCGCACAAAGTCGAATGAGAAGAGAGTAGGGAACTTCACATTCCCTGTAAAGAATTGGAATAATCAATCCTTTTTTTCCTGCAGGATCATCTAGAATTTTCATTTGGTACTCTAAAGAGGTCCAGTCGGATTTTACATAGTCGGGGCTTAATACACAAATAAGATATTTCGAATATCTAACCGCAGTTTCTATTGACTCTAGTAACGACCTGCCATTAGGAAAATGTTCATCTATTCTAACCCTAAATTTTCGATCATTTACTACTTCGTTACTTAATGAAGCGGCTAATTGTTTTACCCACTCAGTATCTTGATGAGAATAAGATATAAAAACGTCCGGTGGACCCTCGCCATTATCTAGTTGCAACCAAACCCCCGTGTTATAATTAGTATTATACTATTTAATTAGAATCAATATTTAATAAAATAATTAATTGGAAAATAAATTTTATGACTATACTATTAATATAAAGTAATAAATAATTACTCTACAACCCTCCCACACTCACCGCACCTCCATCCCCAGCTATCGGTCCTGATCTCTTCATACTCCATTGAATTGCATCCGTACCAGGGGCATTCTCCTTCCGGCCAAGCCAACACATTCTCGTCCAGCACTTCTTGGTATACAGAATGCGAAGAAGGTACTTCTGCGTTGAAGCTAGGCTCATAAGCGTCCTCTCGCCTACGATCAAGCCCCTTGCCTCAGCTATCATCCAATCCAACTTCGCAATCTCCAACTTCTTCTTGGCGATGATGTCCGGATCGGTGGAAAGGAAAGCAGCCTCCGCGTTCAGAACGCCCTGGGTTCGCCCTCTATGCCATCCTTACCTCTCCTTCTATTTTTATGGAGCATATCTCGGATTAGGACCATATGTTACGATCGGTCGAAATTTCTCCGGCCATTGAACTATCGCTTAACGGAACGCGTGGTATCCTGACGATTCCAGATTCGATGACATTAATCAGGGTTGAAGTCAGATTCAACCCCAAGTAAAGATTTCTCCCTCTAGATGACCAGAACCAGAGAGGATGAAAGGGGTTGCAGATAAATCGAACACTACACGGATACCAAACTTAGTTCTTAATGCAACAAGACCTACGTTGATCAAAGTGTAAAAGTAAAATAATCAGTTATGAACATAGATTGAAACATTCTGGATGAAAGATCGTGAAAACTACTTTGTAGCATCAAAAAGGCCCTTCATAATCATTGCCAGTATCACATGAATATTGAAATGGTCGTCTATGGTGTAACGATGTACCCCCACATACCCCTTTCTTACGCGCGCGTAATAATACTATAAATTGGGGTTGAAAGTGGGGGGGGGACAATCAAGTTAGCTTGGTGAAATCCTTTTAGTAACCGCCCTAATTCGAATCGTCGGGACACACCGCGCCCCATTCGATTATTGGAATATCACGATCGAGCAACGACGCCACCAACGACCGATAGCTATCGAACATCTTCCGATCGATCTCACGGGGATTTCCGCTGACGATGCCCTCGATTAGGTGCTCTTGAGTCGGAGGGACATCATAGCTCATCTGACCTACGCTCCTGAACAGCATATCTTTCTGGGCATCGCTCAGCGATGACACCCACTTACGCAGTACCTCGGAAATTGCACCTACGACCAAATCGGATCCCATATCTCCGGGTTCGAGCACTTTCCATTGCACCTGTAATATCGTCATAATGACACT
>Ga0302243_1001453_pt1 | contig 16349 bp, 18 predicted proteins | sample AAG_UR_Met_MG_FD_193514 | JGI IMG/M metagenome (GOLD analysis project Ga0302243, IMG submission 193514) | Enriched activated sludge microbial communities from anaerobic digester in WTTP, New Holstein, Wisconsin, United States - AAG_UR_Met | ecosystem: Engineered > Bioreactor > Anaerobic >... | reverse complement strand
GACGATATGGCCGCCGCGGAGCGCTCCAGCGACGTTCTCTGCGATCTCGTCGGTCCCGGGATCTCCTGCGACGACCGGGATTGCCGGACAGAGCATCCCACCTTCGCTGTCGACCGGCCGAATGATATCGGTGTCGAGCGAGGCGGCGACGGCGTGGACAGGGTGGGCGTGGACGATCGCGCGGTGCGGCGTCTCCCGGTAGACCGCCCGGTGGACCCGGTACTCGCTTGAGGCCTCGCGCGGGGCGTCTCCTGTATCCGGCACGTGAACCGGCACCTCCCGTGCGTCGAGGTACGCGCCGGTTCGGGTGATGAAGAACCCGCCCGCATCGCGTACACTCATGTTGCCAAAATTTGCCCCGACAAGCCCCTCGAGGAAGAGACGTTTTCCGATCCGTTCAAACTCCTGGTCAAGCATCTTCTGCACCTGGACTTACAGGATACGTTGGCGTGCCGGGGGATATGTGCATGCCCCCGTCGGGGGCCGGCGCCGGCCCCTCTCCGCGCCCGCGCCTTTACAGGAGGATGTCCATGCTCCTCTCCGGCACCCCCACCCTGCCGACTCTTCTGCGAAGGATACCCGCACGCTTCTGCCGGCGACCCCCCTGCCCACGCCTGCGGCAAGGGATACCCATGCACTTCTGCCAGCACCCCCACCCCGCCCACGCCTTCACAGGGATACCTGTGCACTTCTGCCGGCACCCCCCACCCCGCCCGCGCCTGCGGCGCTCCTCCCCCGCCCCCTCTCGGAGCAGGGCAGTGCCCGGGCGTATATCAGGGGAACAGCCGTATCCGGCTCTTCTCCAGGATCTCCCCATGCTGTGGACCGTGTGGATATCGCCACGGGGGGTGGGGCCGACGGGGAGGGGGAACTCGTTCCCCCTCCCCTGTCTCCCACGCTCCAAATACCTTACTTCCCCGGCAGTCCCCACCCCGCCAGCGCCTGCGGCGCTCCTCCCCCGCCCCCTCTCGGAGCGGGGCAGTGCCCGGGCGTATATCAGGTGAGCAGCCGTATCCGGGGTGTAGCCGGTGGAAAGCCGTACACTGGGCCGTGGTGGCTATCACCATTGGGGGACAGCACCATTGGGGGACAGAACTTTCCAAAGATTAATAACGTACGGAAAGATCGAGTTGATGTGGTGTTCATATGGTGGGTTTGTTAGCGAGAATGACAATAGGAACAGCAATTATCGTCGTTATCGCTGAGGGGGTTGAATACTGGCGCAGCCTGTATTATCCAGAACAGCAATGGTTCATTGTTCCCTTGATCATGTTTCTCACCATTCTCGCCATAACCCTCAATCAATGGCTTTTACTGCGACAGTATGACATCCAAAAAGTAAATGGGAAAAGGTCTTGACTCCGCTCAGGCGAATGTACTCACTAACATCTCTGTGGCCTTTCACGCCGGGAACGCATGGCGCGCCGGCACAACCTCGTGCGAGGCGGATGTAAAACAGCAGACACCGAGTTCTGCCGGCGGTCACTCGCATCTCTGCATGAAGAGGAGAGGAGATGGAGAAAGCGGCATCTCCCCGGACCGGAAGACCGGCCTGGAAGGAGGATCCCGTGCTCTCCCGCATGAATTTTGTAAAATAACGTAATTTTACACGAACTTAACGCCGACATCCCGCATCCTGTTGAACCGGGCTATGTTGAGGAGGAGGGGCGTGACGCTTTCGACGATTGCTGCAGCCGCAAGGGGGCCCGCATCGTAAGCACGAAGACTCGATACGCTGTCGACGAGCTCCATCACGGTCTGTTTCGCTCCCTCGTCATCGCAGCAGACGGCGACGGAGTAGTCCAGTTCCTCGTCGAGCATCTGCCACTTGTTTGCGGCGATGTTGTTGAACGCGGCACAGACGGTTGCGCTCGAAGGAAGCATCCCTTTGATCATCATCGCAGCGGAGCCCTCGGGGGGAGGAGCGTAGTAAAAGTAGGCCGTGCGCTCGATCGGGTTGACGGGGGTGACGACGATCTTACCCTCAAACCCGGTCAGGGTCTTCAGGGTGGGGGCCACGTGCTTGAACGGTATCGCAAGGACGACGATATCCGCCTCATCGACCGCATGCTGGTTGGTGACGCCGGCAAGGCTGCACTTCAGTCCCCGCACCTGCAGGGTCTCCCGGCAGGTCTCGCAGGTTGCAAGCGCCTTTATCTCCTCGCGTGATCCCACGATCACATCGTACTTCGAAGAGAGCCGAAGCGCCATGCCCTCTCCGATATCACCGGTCCCACCGACGATGCCGATCTTCACTGCCCCACCAGCGGCTTTAATATGCTCTCGAGGCTCTTGAGATCCTGGACCCCCACCAGTTTCCGGACGAGAACCCCATCTTTCTCTATGACGAGGGTAGGTACGAACTGGATATCATATTTCGCAGCGTACTGTCGCGTCTGTTCGGAATCGACGCCGACGTCGATCTTTCTGATATCGACCTGGTCGCCCATTCTCTTCTTGAGCTCATCGATGATCGGTGTCTGCTGGTGGCACGGACCGCACCACTCGGCAAAGAAGTCCATCAAAACCGGTTTTCCCATAAACTATACCCCATTCACACATTGTGTGTGAACGGGGCAATAAAGGTTTTCGAAAAAAATTTACTTTGAGAGGATCTCCATGATTATCTTCCCGTATGCCGGCCTCGTGACCAGAATACCGATCAGGACGCCGAGTATGGTGATGATGGCAAAGCCTCTGAGGGTGGAGAGATCCATCAACGCGAGCGGGAGCATGGCGAACATGACCGTAGCCGCCGAGACGGCGATGATACCGAACGCACGGCTGTACCGCTTCATGTAAAGGCTCGGCGACGGGACACGCCCTTCGTGGAGAACCTCGTCCGTTATGATGACGAGCTGGTCGATGCCGGTGCCCACCACCGCAATCAGGCCGGCGATTGCGGCGAGATCGAGCTGCTGGATGAACCGTGCGATGCCGAGCAGGATGATGATCTCGGAGAAGTTGATGGCGAGCATCGGGATCACGATCGAAGGCTCGCGGTAGCGGTAGTAGATGACGACCCCTACGGTGAGGAGCGCAAACAGCCCGGCGATGGCGACCGTCGTCTTGAAGTGTTCGCCGAGCGCCGCCGGAACCGACCCGGACCCGACGACATCCACCTTCACCGGCAGGGCGCCGGCGCGCAGGTGGATCTCAAGCGTCATCGCAGCCTCAAGCCCTGCATCGCCGGTCCCGGTGCTCGCGGAGAGCGACCTGACCGGGGCCGACCGGAGCTGTGCCGCAAGATCGCCGGAGAGCGGGGCGCTGTAGACCGTCTTGTTATCAAGGAGCATCACCAGGTTGTGAGCATTCGGGTTGTCGATCGCCCCGTATTTGAGGGCAGCATCCCGGAAGGCATCTGCGCCAGCATCGGAGAGCGTGAACCCGACACCCCACGCCTGGCTCCTGGTATCCCTCTGCGGCACACCGACGCTGGTGATCTGGTCGCCAAAGAGGACGTGCTCGGTCTCGTTCCCGCTCGTCTGGATCCGGATCTCGAACATGCCCTGTTTGCCGACGATCTCCTGCGCCGTCGCCATATCCACACCGGCGAGTTCTATCCGCACGTACTGCGGGTACTCGCTTCCCGTCGGGGTGAGAAGGTTGATACGCGCGTCCTGCATGCCGAGGGCGTTCACCTTGTCGTTTAAGATCCGTTTCACTTCGTCTGCGGTGAACGTCGATACGCCCTCGTGATACGTGACAATCTTCGCATCCGATGCTGCAAAGAGCGGTTCGAGATCGGCGCGCGAGACGCTCTTCCTGATCTCGAGATGGTTCTGGTCGATCTGGACGACATCCACCTCAAGGCTCTTCTGGAGGTTCTCGATGAGATCCCCGACCGGCTTATCGGTCGAATAGGCTACGACAACGGATTGGAACTCCATCTGCAGCCATGAACCGCCCTGGAGGTCGAGGCCGAACTGGAGGTTTCCTTCAAGCCCGTTCGCCGGATTCGGGGGGGTAAGGTAGATGCCTATGAGGGAGCCGGCGACCAGCAGAAGGAGCAGGGCAACCCGCCAGTCTTTGATGAGGTGTACGATGGTCTCGCGTTTCATTTCTTACCGCCCCCTTTGAGGATGTATCCCTTGAGGATCCCGGCGTTCAGCATCCAGGTGTTCATCAGGTCGACGAAGAGACCGATGAGGAGGACGCTTGCGATATCACTGATGATCTGGACCTGCCCTGCCGTGGAGACGACCCACATGGCGGCGATGGCCGCAAGCGTCGTGGTCGTCATGATGATACCGGTCCTGAAGGCTCCGGCGAGTTTCTCGTCGAGTTTTCCTTTGCGCTTTAAGAGGCGCGTGGTCAGCAAGATGTCGCTGTCGACGGAGTAGCCGATCAGCATCAACAGGGCCGCCGTCGTCCCGAGGGAGAGCGGGATGCCGACGACCTGCATGATCGCGGCGGTGACGGCGATATCGGCAAAGGCCGCGAGGACGACCGCGCCCGCGGGCACGAGGTTCCGGAACGCTATGAGAACCACGACGGACATACCGACGAACGAGAAGATCAGGGCGAGGAAGGCCTGACCCTGGAGCGTCTTTCCAAACGTCTCCCCTATCTGATCCACCTTCGCATCGGGATACTTCTCGTTGATGAGCGCAACAAGGCTCTGGTATCGGGCGTCGTCCATGGGGCCGAACTGGATATACTTCCCGCCGCCGATACCCTCACCCACCGATAGGAGCGGATACCCGGCAAAAGTCGCTTCTATTGTCTCTCTGCTGTCAGAGGTGAATGCGGTGACCGCCGTTCCCCCCGCAAAGTCGATGCCCGGTTTCAAGGGCAGGCCGGTGGCGAGCATGGTGTAGCCAAGCACGATCCCGGCGAGGAGGAGAAGAACGAGGGGCAGCACTACCATCTGCCGCGGAGAGTATTTGTTGATGTCATATCTGACAGATTCCATGCTGTATTAGTGTACGATTGTGATAGGTTAAAGGATTGCTCATGGATATACGGCGGGAATCGAGTTTCTCCCATGTGACGCCGCATTGCCCCGGCACCACCCCGGGGAGGAGCGGCGTGGTGGGCCGGGGATCCCCTGATCGCCCGTTCCGGTATGTGCGGCGGGCCGGAAGAGTGCGCCGGGGGGGAGAGGCCATCCGGGCGGATATTGGCTGAAACAAATATCAGGGCATTTACAGGGATTGTTATGGATAACGGGGCTATAATATCTACCTTCATCCGATTCTGTCAGACAATCGTCGTCTTCCTGGCATAATATCCGATTAAATAAATGAAAAGAAAAGATATATATAAAATACCGAATCACAAGCACATATGAGATCACCCTATGAGCTCAAAAGCGAGATAGAAGCTCGACTCAAAGGTTATCTCTCACGGGACCGGGACGGAATCCGGCGTGAACTGCTCAGCCTCTTCGTAAGAGTGAAATCACTGACCATACCTCAGATCTATATGAAGTTGCAGGAGCAGTTCTCCATCAGTTACCACTCCGTCGCATCCATGGTAGGCATCATCGCGTCCCGGATAGGCATCCTGCATGTGAGACGGAACGCAGACGGAACAAACACCGTTTATGAGTTAAAAGACCAGTATGTGGATGTAGTAGCGAATATCCTCGGGACTACGTAAACCCCAAAACAGACTCTTTTTTTACACCGAAGACCAACATAAAAGACTATCATGCAGAGCGATACACAGGAGCCTGGACAGTCACGGGGCATATACGTTACAGACGATGTCCGGTCATACATACTTCAGAGAGGACGTGATTTCAGGGTCTGCACATCCTGTGGCGGCCCGATCCTCCTGCCGATAACGGTGAAACCGCCCAAAGCGACCGACCTGCAGGTTCCTGTCGGCGACCACACCATCTACATATCGAAGTACCAGGCACGCTACGTCGATGTCATCCGCCGGGATATGATCCCTATATTCTTTGAAGATTTTTAGGCCATGAGTTTTGAAGAACTGGACCATACCGCCGACGTCCTCATGCGGGTACGGGGCGCAACCATAACGGAGGTCTTCTCCGATGCAGGTCGGGCCATGTTCCACGTGATGTACGGCTCCTGCGAGGACCGGGGTGTAAAACGACGGTTCGCCCTTGAGGCGGAAGATCTCGAATCTCTCCTCATCGACTACCTCTCGGAACTGCTCTTCATCACCGACGTCGAGAACATCGTCTTCTGCTCCTTCGATATCGATATAGAAGGCACCCGGCTCTCTGCTGTTGCAAGGGGCGAACCGTTCGACCCCGCGCGGCACGCCGCAGGGGCGCTCATCAAAGGGATATCTTACTTCGGGCTCGAAATCGTTAAAGAAGAAGAGACCTATGCTGTAGATATCATATTCGATATATGAGGGATCGACATGCTTGAAGGAATCAATAAGATCGGAGACCTCGAGTGGGAGGTCCCCATCGGATACGTCGCCGACATGCGGGTGCCGGGACGTTTTTTCCTCTCTTTGGCCCTCGCGGAGACGCTTGAGGAAGGGGCCGTCCGCCAGCTCGCGAACGTCGCAACCCTGCCCGGGATTGTGAAACACTCGCTCGCCATGCCCGACATCCACTGGGGATACGGATTTCCCATCGGTGGTGTCGCGGCGTTTGACATGACCGAAGGCGTCATATCTCCCGGGGGAGTCGGATTCGACATCAACTGCGGCGTCCGCCTGATCACGACGCCCCTCACCGAGGCCGACCTCGCCGGCAAAAAACGAGACCTGATCGAGAGATTCTTTAACGCCGTGCCGACGGGCGTGGGTGCAAAGAGCACTCTCCGGGTCTCAAACAAGGAGCTCTCCGATGTCATGGTGAACGGTGCGCGGTGGGCGGTCGAGCGCGGGTTCGGCATCGAGGAGGATCTCGTCCGGTGCGAGGAAGAAGGCGCGATGCCGGGCGCGGATCCGGGTGCGGTCAGCGCCAAAGCGCGCCAGAGAGGTTTGCCGCAGCTCGGGACGCTCGGCGCCGGCAACCACTTCCTCGAGATCCAGGTGGTGAAGGAGGTCGTCGACCCGGAGGCGGCGCGCGCCTTCGGTATCGCCGAAGGCCAGATCTGTTTCATGGTCCACTGCGGCTCACGGGGTCTTGGCCACCAGGTCGCCACCGATCATTTGCGGATACTCGAGAGCGCGCTCGGAAAGTACCGGATACGTCTCCCCGATCGGCAGCTCGCCTGTGCCCCGGTCGACTCCCCTGAAGGCCGCGCTTACTACGGTGCGATGGTCTGTGCAGCAAACTACGCCTGGGCCAACCGGCAGGTCATCATGCACGAGGCCAGAAAGGTCTTTTCGGGAATGTTCGGGATCGACTACGACGATATGCGCCTCATCTACGACGTCGCGCACAACGTTGCCAAGTTCGAGCGCCATGACATCGACGGTGCGTCGGCGGAGGTCTGCGTCCACCGTAAAGGCGCGACACGGGCATTCGGGCCGGGTGCTCCCGGCATCCCTCGCGAGTACGCCGCGGTCGGGCAACCGGTCCTCATCCCGGGGAGCATGGGGACGTCTTCCTACCTCCTCCGCGGCACGACGACCGCCATGCAGAAGACCTGGGGGAGCACCTGCCACGGCGCGGGGAGAGTGCTCAGCCGATCGAAGGCGAAGAAAGAAGTCAGGGGGAGAGAACTCAGGGAGCAACTGGCAGGAGAAGGTATCCTCGTGCGTGCTCCTCACGACGCCGTCCTCGCGGAGGAGGCGCCCGAGGTGTACAAACCGAGCCATGAGGTGGTGCGCGTCGTACATGAGGCGGGCCTGTCGGGTATCGTCGCCCGGCTAAACCCGCTCGGGGTGATCAAGGGGTGACCGGCAGGATGGGGCTGCTCTGGGATAGCCCCCTCATGTTCTCGCGGCTTATCGAAGATTGCGGCGCCTGTTGCGAGATGGTCAACCCCTACATGCTCGCCTCCCCCTTCTGGCGGGGACGATTTACTGCGCTCATCGTACCGACCGGGTTTGCAAACCCGGCCTACTCAAACCTCCTCCCGGCACTCCGGGCCTCCAGTGGACGTATCCGGCGTTTCATCAAGAGCGGGGGGCGATTGCTCGCCTTCGGCGCGGGGTGCCCGCGGGAGGATGCCTACGACTGGCTTCCGTTCCCGGTGACCTACGCGTTCGGCTACGGGCCGCGTGCCGTCCGGTTCACCGGAGAGAGCAGGTACACGTCCCTCTTCGCCGGGTACGACCTTGCCGCCGTCGAGTGTGACGGGACATTCCCGGCCCACGGCGGCGAGACCCTTGCCGTCTCAGCGTCCGACGAGGCGCTTCTCATCGAAAAAACGATCGGCAGCGGCACGATACTGGTTTCCAGCATCCATGAATACCCATCGCGTGAATTCCTCAAAGGTTTCTCCTGCGGCGATAGGGAAACCTTATTCTAGCTACAACATGATGAAAAGTATGGATATGGCCATGGAGCAATACATCATCTCTGCATCCTCTACTGCGCGCGATCTCGCCCCCATCATGATATGCATCCATGATCTGCTCGGCCGTCTGCCCGTCACGGCGCGGTCCCGCGACCACCCGGGAATCAGGATCGAGGATGGGAAGATCATCGACCAGGCCTACACGGGCCCCATCCTCGAGGAAGTCCTGGCTGGAAACACGATGAAGCGGGTCCAGCCCCCCGCAGGCCCTTACCGGGGCATCCCGGTGGTGGTAGCGCCGGTGAGAGACAGCGAGGGCAGAGCCATCGGTGCGATCGGCATCGTCGATGTGACCGGCATCTTCGATCTGGCCGGCTTTATGGAGCAGAACGCGGGTATCCGGAAGCAGGTGTGCGGCCAGGATCCCTGCCCGCTCCCGACTGAGTCTCCTGCAGCGAAAAAGTGATGCGCATGAAGGATACGGCAATCAACGTACTGAAGATTCTCGAAGAATCTCCCGGCCCGGTATCGGGCGAGCGGATCGCAGAGCAGCTCGGAATCACCCGATCGGCCGTCTGGAAACAGGTGCGGGAACTCCGACGGTTGGGATACGGCATCGCATCGTCCCGCGCGGAGGGGTATCGCCTTGAGTCAGCGACCGGCAAACTCCTCCCGTATGAGATCCACAAAAAACTCCGCACCCGGTCCATCGGAAGACAGATCCGCCACTTCGATCGCACCGCATCGACGAGCTGGATCGCAAAGCAACTTGCCGCCGAGACCGATCCGGAGAAGCTGCACGGCATGGTGATCATCGCCGAAGAGCAGACCGGCGGGGTCGGCAGACTCGGGCGCGCCTGGGTCTCGCCTGCCGGCGGCATATGGATCACCATCGTCCTGAAACCGAAGATACCGCTCGATCATCTCTTCATGATCACCATGGCCGGGGCGATCGCAATCGCCCGCGCCATCAGGAAAGAGTACAACATCAGCGCACTCATCAAGTGGCCCAACGACATATTCGCCGGGGATAAGAAGGTCGGCGGGCTGCTCCTGGAGATTGCCGCGGAGGCGGATACCATCCATTACGGCCTCCTCGGCATAGGGATCGACGCCAACATATCGCTCGGTGATCTCCCGCCGAACCTGAAGGATACGGTGACCTCGCTCCAGGCGGAGGTCGGTCACGAGGTCGACCGCGTGGCGCTTCTTGCCCGGGTCCTGCGGGAGTTCGAACTGCGCTACCAGCAGCTCGAGGAGGGCGAGTACGACTCCATCATCCGTGAGTGGAAGAGTCTCTCTCTGACGCTCGATCAGCGGGTGGCCATCAGGACCATCAACAAGACCTTCGAAGGGGTGGCGATCGATATCGACGACCACGGCGCCCTGATCATCCGCAAGGATAACGGGAGAATAGAGCGGGTTATCGCCGGCGACTGCTTCCAGCTCTAGCGTTCCGGGTCATGCCGGCTCCCATAACTTTTGGGTTGACATGATTTTTATTGTCAACCATCTAAAATAAGATGGTTTACATGAAACACCGCGCCCAGATCCTTGCTTACAGCGGCACATTCGTTGCGCTCATCGCTGCCGGGAGCTGGATATCCATACCACTGCCCCCGGTTCCGATCACGCTCCAGACCCTCTTTGTGCTCCTCGCCGGGATCGTCATGAAACGCTACGCGGTGATCCCCGTCGCCCTCTACGTCCTCCTCGGGGCGATGAGCCTCCCGGTCTTTCATAACGGCACGGCAGGCGTCGGTGTCCTCCTCGGCCCCACGGGAGGGTTCCTGATCGGTTTTATCCCCGCCGCCCTCATCGCCGGGCTCGCCTATGAGCAGGAATCACCGAAATGGCGTATCGGAGGCCTGATTGCGGCCTGTGCAATCTACCTCTCGGCCGGCGCCGTATGGCTCTCATACTCTGCCTCGATCCCGCTTCTCCAGGCGATCTTGATCGGTGTCGCTCCATTCATCGTCGGTGATACCCTGAAGGCAGCCGCCGCATATACCATAGGAAAACGGGTGGCATGATCCGGATCGTCAACCTCCGGCACCGGATCGTCGACATTCCGGATCTGGCGGTGGATGCACGGCATGTCGCCGTCATCGGGCCGAACGGGAGTGGGAAGACAACGCTCCTCTCGATCTGCTCCGGTATCGAAGAGCCCCGAAGGGGAACGGTCCGGCTCCTCGGGAGGGCGCCCGCCGCCGTGAAGATCGGGTGGGTGGGAGAGTTTCCCGACCGGACGCTCCTCTTCTCCCGGGCATACGACGAGATTGCATCGTCTCCCCGGTTCCGCCACCGCCCCTGCCTCGAAACCGACGAACGTGTCCGGGCGGCCGCCGGGACGATCGGCATCCCGCACCTCCTCGATGCGAAGGTATCGGCCCTCTCGGGAGGCGAAAAAGCCCTCGTCGCGCTGGCTGCGGCCGTCGTCGACGATCCTGAGGTGCTCATACTGGACGAGGCCGACTCGCACCTGGACGGCGGGACGGCCGCGCGCATACAGGCCGCCGTGAAGAAGAGCACGGCGGCCCATGTGCTCTGGTGCACGCAGTCGATGGACACCGCGGCCGAAGCAGATTATGTCGTCTTCATGGCAGGGGGGGCGGTCCGGCACCACGGCACTCCCGAGGAGGTTTTTACGAGCCTCGAGGAGACGTGTTTCTACCCCACGATGTGGAGGATCCGCCGGTGAGGGTGGAACTTGAGGATCTTCTCCTCTCTCGCGGCCCGTTCACCCTCCGGGGCAGCGGCACCTTCGAGGAGGGCGTGCACCTGGTCAGCGGAGCGGTGGGGAGCGGGAAATCGACGCTCGCCCTCCTGCTTGCCGGGCTCCTCCATCCGGGGAGCGGTGCGATCCGACGGCAGGGGGTCTCATCGACCCTGCTTCTGCTGCAATTTCCCGAATATCACGTCACCTCGCCGACCGTTGCCGAAGAGGCCGGATCCTGGGGGTTAGTGCCGGACGATGTGCTCGCCCGGGCGGATCTCGCCGACCGCGGCGACGACGACCCGTTCCACCTCTCCCGCGGTGAACTGAAGCGGTTGATCCTGGCCTGCACGTTCATGCGGGATCCGGACCTGCTGATGCTGGACGAACCGTTCAGTTCGCTTGATTGTGCCGCGAAACAGAAGGCCTGCAGGATGATCGAGGAGAGGGGGCGGGGGATCACCATCATCTTCTCGCACGAGCGCGCGGTTCTCCCCCGGGTGGACGCCATCTGGGAGATGGAGGGCGGGATCCTGACCGCCCTCGGCAACGTGCCCGGCGCAATCCCGCGGTGGCGGCACGCCCCACCCTACCTTGCGTATGCCCTCGACCGGGGCGCCCGCCCGGAGAACATCAGGCTTGAGGATGCACGGGAGGCGATATGCAGGATCCAAGGCTGAGGCTTCTCTCCACCGTGGTTCTCTCGCTTGCCGCGTTTGCAAGCACGATGGGCGCCGTCGTCGCCCTGGTCTGGTGGCTCGTCTTCACGCCGCGAACAAAAGCTCTCCCACGGCCCGGAGTACTCTTCTCCCTCACCGCTATGATCGCCCTAACCGCACTCGTCTCGGCATGGGGGGGCGGCCCCGGCCTCTCCTACTTCATCCGGATGGTCGTGGTCCTCCTCCTTGCCGCGTGGGCATATACCGAGACGGAGGAGGGAGAAGTGCTTGCTGTGGCGGTCTGGGCGCTCGGGAAGCGGATCGGATTTGAGATCGGGCTCATCGCCGAGATGGGGCTTACCGGGCTCCTCGTGATCCGGCAGGAGATCGACCAGGCGCGGGTCGCACTTGCGCTCAAGGGGATCCCGATCGGCGCACGCTCGATCGTGCCAATCGCCGTTCTGCTCATCGTCACCCAGATCCGGAGGGCCGACGAAGTCGCCAGACTGCTGGTAGTACGGGGATACGCGCTCGGAGGGCGGATATGCCCCCGGTTCAGAACGGACCCGCGAGACATTCTGGCATCCGTATCGGCGGTAATACTCGGGCTTTTATCCTGCTTCCCTGTTCGTGATGTTTTTATATTATTAGGGTGAATTTTTTAGAGGCTTTATCGCTATCTCCTCAGCCCTTCGAGGTGCAAAATTCGATGTGTGCTGCCAAGTTTGATACACTCCACATCACCGATACCACGCTTAGGGATGCGCATCAGTCGCTGATCGCCACCCGGCTCCGGACTGAGGATATGCTCCCTCTTGCCCGGGCCATTGACGAAGTCGGCTTCTTCTCGGTCGAGGCCTGGGGCGGGGCGACCTTTGACAGTTGCATCAGGTTCTTGAATGACGACCCCTGGGAGCGTCTCCGGATGCTGAAGGCCGAGCTCAAGCGCACCCCAATCCAGATGCTCCTGCGGGGCCAGAACCTCGTGGGATACCGGCATTATCCCGACGATGTCGTGGAGAAGTTCGTGGAAGCATCGGCAAGGAACGGTGTCGATATCTTCCGGGTCTTTGATGCGTTGAACGATATCCGGAATATGAAGAAGGCGATGGAGGAGGTGCAGAACGTCGGGGCGCACCTGCAGGGCGCGATATCCTATACGACAAGCCCGGTTCACTCCGTCGCATCGTTCATCGATATGGCCGGGGAACTCTACTCGCTTGGGTGCAACTCAATCTGCATCAAGGATATGGCCGGCCTGATCATGCCTCACGATGCCCGCGACCTGATATCCGGCATCAAGGAGACGATGGACGTCATGGTCAACCTCCACTCCCATTGCACGAGCGGCGTTGCGCCCCTGAGTTACCAGGCGGCGATCGATGCGGGTGTGGATATTCTCGATACGGCTATGTCGCCGTTTGCTCTCGGGACATCTCAACCCCCCACGGAGAGCGTCGTTGCAAGCGTCATCGGGACACCGCGCGATACCGGCATCGATCTTCTGCCGCTACGGAATGTGCGCAACGTCTGCCGGGATATGCGGGAGAAATACGAACCGCTCTTTTCCGCCATCGCAGACCGGGTCGATTCGGATGTTCTGATCTACCAGCTCCCGGGCGGCATGATATCAAACCTCATCTCCCAGTTAAAAGAGCAGAATGCACTCAACCGCCTGGAGGAGGTTCTCCAGGAGATCCCGCGGGTGAGGAAGGATCTCGGTTACCCGCCGCTCGTGACGCCGACGAGCCAGATCGTGGGCACCCAGGCGGTCTTCAACGTCCTCATGGACGGAGAACGCTACCGGAACGTGACGACGGAGGTGAAAGATTACGTCCGCGGCCTCTACGGCCGGCCGCCGGCACCGATCAGCCCCGAGATACGGGAGCTGATCATCGACGGCGAAGAACCGGTCACGGTTCGCCCGGCGGATCTCCTCGCGCCCATATGCGGCCAGATGTGCAAGGAAGCAACAGAACAGGGCCTCGTCACCTGCGATGAGGATGTCCTCACCTACATCCTCTACCCGAGCGTCGCCCCATCATTCCTCAGAGGCGAGCGGCAGGCCGAGGTGATCCCGAAACCGGTCACCGCTCCGGCGGCGCGGATAGCGGAGATACCGAGCTCCATGGAGGTGGAGGTCGACGGCGAGATCTTCTCTGTCCGGATCGTCACCGTGGAGGGGAGTTCGGTCACGGTTCCGGGTCCGGCAACCGCTCCGGCAGGCAAAGGGAGAGCCCCCCGCGGAGATATCGCCGGCGGCGTCAAGAGCAACATGCAGGGCATGGTCCTGCAGGTGCTGACCCAGAAAGGGAATGCCGTCAAGAAAGGGGATACGCTCATCGTCCTTGAGGCGATGAAGATGGAGAACCCCATCCGTAGTCCGCGTGACGGCAGGGTCGAAGAGATCTTCGTGAACGCCGGGGACGTCGTGCAGAACGGCGACGTGCTGCTGATCGTCGAGTGAGGCCGGCACCGATATGAAATATTTTGACAAAATTTTGATCGCCAACCGCGGCGAGATCGCCATCCGGGTTATGCGCGCCTGCCGGGAGCTCGGCATCGATACGGTTGCAATCTACTCGGAGCCCGATAAAAACGCGCTCCACGTCAAATACGCCGACGAGGCCTTTTTTGTCGGCGAGGCACACCCCTCCAAAAGTTACCTGAACAAGGAGCGGATCTGCGACATCGCCCGGAAATCCGGGGCGGAAGCGATCCACCCGGGATACGGGTTCCTCGCCGAGAACTACCGGTTTGCAAAACTGGTCGAGGACGAGGGGCGGACGTTCATCGGACCTTCGTGGAAGACGATCGAGGCGCTGGGCTCGAAGATCGGGTCGAAGCGGATGATGCGCGAGGCGGGCGTTCCGGTTCTCCCCGGCACGCCGGAGGGCGTCACCTGTCTAGACGAGGCAAAAGAGGTCGCCGCCGCTATCGGCTACCCGGTGGTCGTGAAGGCGAGCGCGGGCGGCGGCGGTATCGGTATGCATATCGTCGAGAGCGAGGAGGGCCTTGAGGAAGCAATCGAGGGGGGAATGCGGATCGCCGGTTCCGCCTTCGGGGACCCGACGGTCTTCGTGGAGAAGTATCTCGCGAAACCGCGCCATATCGAGGTTCAGGTTCTTGCCGATGCAAAAGGGCATACCGTCCACCTCTACGACCGGGAGTGCTCCATCCAGCGCCGGCACCAGAAACTCCTCGAGGAGGCGCCCTGTCCGATCATGACGCCGGATCTCCGCGAGCGGATGACGGCGTCGGCCATCGCCGCGGCAAAGGCGGCGAACTACAGGAACGCCGGTACGGTGGAGTTCCTCTACTCAAACGGCAACTACTACTTCATGGAGGTGAACACCCGGCTGCAGGTGGAGCACACCATCACGGAGTTCATCACCGGTATCGACATCGTGAAGCAGCAGATCGCCGTTGCCGCCGGCGAGGACCTCGCGATGGGCCAGGAGGATATCAGCATCCGGGGGCACGCGATCGAGTGCCGGATCAACGCGGAGGACCCGCTGAACAACTTCACTGCGGACCCGGGCAAGATCGTCCGTTACCGGTCGCCGGGCGGACCCGGTATACGGGTCGACTCCGGCATCCACGTGGGCTACGCCATTCCCCCGCACTACGACTCGATGATCGCGAAACTCTGCGCCTGGGGGTCCAACCGCGAGGAGGCGATCCAGCGGATGCGCCGGGCCATCTACGAGTACGTCATCCTGGGAGTGAAGACGACACTCCCGCTCCATTACGCGATCATGCGAAACCCGCACTTCGTCGCCGGCGACACACATACGCACTTCCTGCAGGAGGAGCACATCTCCGCGAGCCTGCGCCGCTACCTCCGCGAGGAGGAGACACGTATGCAGACGTTGGCCGCATCGCTCCGGCAGGGGAAGAAGGTGGCGGCGATCACCGCGGCGGTCGATGTCTACCTCCGGAAAAACATGGAGTGACCTCCCATCTCAATTTTCCCGAATGCACAAGGTTTATTTGTCAATACATCATTGTTATAATGCACTTTGTGCGCTGCGGTGGCCTAGCCGGTTATGGCGCCAGACTCATAGGGTTTTTGAGAGAACGGAGCGTCAGGACCTGGGACATCTGGAGATCGTGGGTTCGGATCCCACCCGCAGCATCTATTATTCAGGTTCAGATCTGTCAGCAAACGCTTTTATACCTCCATTCCGACCTCCCTTGCATGGGAGCGTTCACAGCACCAACCCAAACCGACAGAGAGTTCCATCCTGTCGATAAAACCTACGCCACTACAGCCGTCCGGAAAGCAGTGGCCACGGGCCTACTCACCCGCGACGATGCCGACCTCATCACCGAGTTCGTGACGGAGCTCCAGGCATCGCAAGGGATCACAACCGTCCGGGTAAACAAGATCACGTCGCACCTGGTCAACTGGCGCCGCTACATCTGCCCCTACCGGGAAGCGACCCTCGGCGATATCTTCTCCGCCATAGCCACCATAAAAGAGGCTAAGAATCAACGTGGCAGGCCGTTCAAGCAGAACACCCTGCACGACTACATCATGTTCCTCAAGCGGTTCTACCTCTGGATGATCGAGAACGACTACTCGGACCTATCGCAGGCCAAGATCCAGAAGATCAAACCGCCGCG
>Ga0302243_1001449_pt1 | contig 16384 bp, 7 predicted proteins | sample AAG_UR_Met_MG_FD_193514 | JGI IMG/M metagenome (GOLD analysis project Ga0302243, IMG submission 193514) | Enriched activated sludge microbial communities from anaerobic digester in WTTP, New Holstein, Wisconsin, United States - AAG_UR_Met | ecosystem: Engineered > Bioreactor > Anaerobic >... | reverse complement strand
CTTGAGATATTAGCCTTACCCTTTGCTCATTAGTCATGGGATCTTCATTTAATCCCTCCATTACTGTCTTATACAAGGGATTATTCTGGGCTATTAAACAACCCCACTCGGTCTTTATGATCTGAGCTAAGGCCTCCGTAGCCCGCTCTTGCCAGCCAGGCTTGTTTTGCCTAATACATTTGACCGCTTGTGTAATGAATTGATTGGGTTCCATCATCTTTTGATAGCTATTACGATCAATAATCAGATCAGGACGGAGAGTATTTAATAAAACAAAGAGGTCCTCGCTCTTTATCTGCACTGGTGTCGCAGTTAGAAAAACCACAGCATCAGCATTGTTACACAGGTAGCTTACTATCTGATTAGCATATGTATTGGTGTTCCTAATATGGTGTGCTTCGTCAACAATGATCAGATCAAAGTGGGGAGGAGGATCCAAATCTAACAGGCCATGTCTCTTTTTGCCTCGCTTGGTTTCTCCGTGAAGCAGAGTTTCATCAAACAATGAATACGGAATAATAGATCTTCTGTAATCTTGAGGCCACTCTCCATCAAGATTACATTCATCAATGCAGAGCCTCAGCTGTTTCCCGTCTAACTGCCGAAATGACTCATCGAATCTTTTCATTTCGGTGAACCACTTCTTCTCTGCCACCAAAGGTCTGGGACAGATAATCAATACCGATTGAAGCTCTCTTCTTGCCTGAAGCTCTTTGAGTATCAATCCAGCTTCAATGGTTTTTCCTACACCAACACTGTCAGCAATCAAGAGCCTGGGGCGATCCGACCTTATAAACTTTAATACAGGCCTGAATTGGTAAGGTATGAAATCGATCCTGGCTGAGTTCAGGGAGTAAAGAGTAGTGAGGTTAGGTTGTCTTATTTGAAGGGAAGTAATTGCTGCGTTAAACTCATCCAGATTCACGTAGTGTAATACTCGTTGAGGAATTGCCTCTAACTGTGATTCATAAAAGCTTTGAGGGGCACCCTCTCCGAAAACATCAATCCTATTCTCTGGCTCACTACTGAGGATACTCACAACAGCATAATGCTTATCTGGGGAGGACTTCAATCGCACAACCTGGCCTGGTTGAAACCCTTCTGTCGGATGATGTCCCGTCGGTTGAACATGCTCTTGAGTGCTTACTTTGAAAACTGCTTGCTTTTGTTGCTGGATTTCATCGATGAGTTTGCCGTCAGCATCGATCATCTTGAGGAATCTTTGTGTAGTATCAAGGTCCCGGTATAGATCATCATCGCTGATCGGATAGCTATTTCTATGCGCCCAACGATTTCGGATTGATATCATCTCCTTTAGATAATGCCTCTGTTCTGGCTCATATCCCATATGAGCTGATATGCGGAACCAGTTCTGATCAAATATCCGAAGTAGAGCTGCAAGGTCGAGGTTATCAAGGGTTGTTTTCTTTGATTTAAGCAAAATTTCTTTCTGCCTTGGATTCAATGCAGAAAGAACTATGTCCTGCCACCAGTTATCGCTCAATGCTGGAAGTCTCGCTTCAAGAAAAGAACTTATTTCTAAAGTAGCACGATTTAAGGTATTAGTCATTATTTCCCCCAAATGAGATAGTGCCAGTTTGAAAATGATTTGTTATCAATGCTTTTAGTAACGTTCCACTTGTTGGTATCAGATTCAAAGCTTGAATAAATATGGTCGTACAATTCTAGCAAACACATACACAAAGAATAGTAGTAGCAACGATCATTTTTCATCTATTATTTTTATCAATATTGAGTTTATCTGCTGTACATTTGTGAAATTATCAAACACTTTGAGAATGAACTTAATTCTAGATGCATTAGCCTTTACAACCTTGTTTAGCGCTGTTTCAATGAATCTGAGCCCTATCAGTATCATAACGTAAGCTACAATTAAAATGATACTTTTAAGAGACAATACTGTACAAAAGATCATCTCAAGATTACAAATGATTTGAATGCCCTTCATTCCTTCTGGAAGAATTAATCCCGCTGGTATTATAACTAACACCAGTATAAGTAAATATAAGTAATGCATCCATTTCCTGAGTAATAAAATACGTTCTCTTCTATTGGTTTCCTTCAAATACAGACGAACAAGTGCGTTATAGTATTCGATAGAATCATTTTGCCAGTTTGTAAGATCTGATCTTGACGATCCTATCTGTTTAGCTTGTTCTATAGTAATCTTCTTCACAATGTGGCAAGTTTGTACTGTCGGTAAGCTATTAATCAGATACCTGACTTTGTAAAACACATCGTTAAGCTCAGTGTCCAGAGCATGAATGTTCTCATATTCATTCAGTGCTTTGTTTATCACAAAAGCTGATACTATCGCAATTAGTGCAGCGTTAGCTTGTACTAAAGCAGAATAAAACCAATTGTTTGCTTCAATAAACATGATTTCTCCTTGGAATCAATAAATTTATTTATCACGTTTCGGGAACGTGATGCATACTATGTTGCAGGCATGATTGTTGACAATCCAGCTACAAAGAAGGACAAAGAAGTGGTCTCTGTAAGAACAATTGTCCTTGGTTTCTCAATTATAACAGCGAATGTGCAGTACAATGCCGATAGGGAATTGGATATCTTAAGATCATTTTGTCGGATGAAGTGGTTAGTGGGTTGCATAATGTCTAAGTAAGCTCTGAGCAATCTGTCTGAAAAACAAAGGGTACTGAGATACACATTCTACTAATAAATGACCCTTCATCCTCAATTGATTAATAATACGCTCTCTATCATCTTCCTCGATTCTCAGATGATGTGCAATTTCTGATGCAACAATTCTGTCAGCAAATCCTATCTCATACAATGCAATTGCAGCTCCGTTTGCAAGCCCATACTTACAATATTTTTGTAACATGGACAGCCTGCTTTGGATTAAGGGTTTGCCATCGAAAGAAAATAGGTTTAGCAACTCAATAACGTCTCCAATAATCATCGACCATCTATATGAAAAAACACTATCACAGATAGCTACAATATCGAATATGTTCGGCTTTCTTGTCGAAGTTCCATGTTTTATTTTTAGCTTGTTTTTCTCTGCCTGACTGAGTATTTTTGTATAAGCTGATCCTTCTATCCATAAGCGAACAAGATGCAGAATTAAGCCATTATCACATATGTACTTGTTGCAGGATGTCGATGATTGAGACACCAACATAGGAAACAGTAAATCTAGCAATGCACTAATGTCTCCAGCACTAGAAACATCTTCAATATTACTTCGAAGCCATTGTTCTATCTCAGCAGCGTGATAAACGCCATTCATAGATTTACTATATACTATCCTATGGTTTTTATCAATGATAGCTTTGAGAGTGTTTCGATGAATTAGTGAGAATAATTGCAATATTCTTGATTTATCTACTTCTGAAGATTGATGATAAGCAAGTGTATGGGATGCCAGAGTCGTAACATCGTTAGCTGAGATACTGGGGTCATCAGTCTCATGAGACAGTAGGAAGCTTTCTACAGAGCTTACTATGAATATCTTCCAATTTAACTGATCTATTATATCCTCTTTCACAAAACCTTGTTCTCTGCAACTCTCTTCGACTTCTTCCGCAAGTCTACCTGTCTCACTGCGATCTTCGTAAAAGGCTTTCAAGAACTCTATACAGTCAATGTTATGCTCTTTATTTCGATCTTTTGACTTAAGAGGATCAAAGAATGAGATTAGGAGACTTGCACATCTCTCACTATTACTTGGATCAAACAGTTTTTTAACGTCATACCATTTCCTCCTTCTAGATTTTTTAGCTGCATACAACTCTGGGTCTGTAAGCAAGATGCTCCCCTCTGTGTGTATTCCAGATCTTCCAACCCGACCTATTAAGTTGTGAAAATCTCTTACTGAGATAGTGTCCCATTTATACTGATATAGACTAGATAATATGAGATATCGTATGGGGAGATTTACGCCCTGAGCCAAAGTTGACGTGCAGACAACAAGACGTGCTAGTCCGTTTCTCAAAGCAAGCTCTATAGCTGCTCTGATTCCATGTGGAATATTTCCATGGTGAAGGAAGACTCCAACTGCTGCGGCTTGAGAAACAAAAGAGTCTTCTCCTATGTTTAGTGAAACAAGCCGATATAATCTCTCAACTTCATTGTGTGAAGCCTCGTCTGATATACAAGCTTCAACAAGGTGAGATGCCCCGCGGTTGATTAGTTCAACAACACGTTTTATAATTCTGTTCGCAGAAAGTTTTGTCCCACAGAAAATAGCGGCTGGACCTTCTCTTACTAGTCTCAAACCTAAATAAAGAGATATATCGCTGGCTAGAGATTGTTGTGATAAGTCGGGGAACAATCTTTCTTTTGTTTCTGCTCCGATTTTATCCAGAGTAACAGGTTTTATTACTCGAGGAACATAAAACTCTTCCTTCTCAATATCATTGTTAGACATGTAATGAACAGCATTACCCTCTTGATTTATGCTTATGAATCCTATGGATCTGATTGTAGGTAACAAGCCTTTACCATCAATGATAACACTGTTTTCTCCAATCCAACTACCGATTTCTCCAGCATTGCTAATAACTGCAGAGATAAGAACTTTTTGGACATGTTCGGGTATTTGAATCAATATCGAGGATAATAATAACTCATACGTCACTCCTCTTTCACCATTATCAAACTGATGGCCCTCATCGAGGATTACTTGCCCTATAAAAGGCATTATCTCAGGTGAATGTCTTATAACAAAAAGAAACTTCTCGGGTGTGAGTACAATAATTGTCTTGGTCTGACCCTGATGTATAGTATAGTCTTTTTGTTGAACATCTGACAGCTCATCAATGATAACATTTTCTCTGTAAAAAGCCTTAACCAGATCATCGTGTATCTCGTGACATAATGCCCTATATGGAGTAATTACTATGGTAAGAATAGATCGATCGGCAAGAAATGCACTTCGAATGATTAGTTCAACAGCCCTTGTTTTCCCTGCGCTTGTTGGCATTTGAATAATGGCTGACTTCCCCATGTATAACCCTTTTTCACCTAGAATAACTTGTGCTGGCCAAAGTTCCTTTATCGCAGAATCTTTTTTCAAAGCTGAGGACCATAGTTTTATGGGTAGCCCAGAATATAGTGGGAGTCTATGCCAACTTGAAAGATTGAGTTTAACACGAATAACTGCAGCTATCACTTCAGCTAAAAGAAGTATTGAGTCGCTACCACATTCATATGCTAAGGATCTAATCTTTGACGCTTTAGATATCACTTGCTGTTCGTTTATGCCTGATGTGAAATAGTGTGACACACAAACCATAAATTCAATTAAGAGCTTAGAATACTTGTTGTCTCTTAGCTTGATTGTCTTTTTGTAATCGCTTTTGATAATCCATAGAAGAACATGTCCAAAGCCTTCATCAGCAATACCTTCAGAATAATCTAAGTTTTTAGCAATTGATATTGAATTTCCTGGCATCTTGCATAGATAGAATGTAGCCGAGGCTAACAACCTTAAGAAGTCATCATTAGAATTATTCAATCCTGATTTTGTAAATGCATCAAAGTATTTCGCAGCAAAGAGAGATACATTCTCTGCTAGGTAATCCGTAGAATCTGGACCTCCCCGATTAACCATGGCAGCAATGTCACCTAGTATACCTATTGTAAGAACTAACAGCTCAGACAAATCCCGGTCTGGGTGTAACCAGTCTTCTTTAGGAGTGTTGAACTCAAGCATTTTTGCTTGAGATCGAGTCATACTTAGTACTCTAATTGACTCTCTATCAGGCTTCATCAGCGGCCCTATCGTATAGTTGATGTACTAATTCCATCAAGTTCTCACCTTTAATGACAATTATATGTAAATGTTCTAAGTTAGGATGAGCAACTACACTAGCATTATGAACAAATTCGTCTGAATAGGTTGAGTTAGAAAACACAGCTACTGCATTGAATGTTTTTTTATATGGAGACTTTATCGGATTTTGAAATCTTTTTACTTTGTCTGCTTCAGAATATAGATTATCCTCGATGAGATATCTTTTGAGTGCATTGAGAGAAAGCCCAATCCTTTTATTGTCCTTAATGGAGTCATCTATAGCCTTCTGGATTGGATTATCAGAATTAGAGCTCCTGAGTTTCGCTTTTACCTCACAAATTGTCAACTCGTCCTTGACTGAGAATGATCCTTGACTATGGAATTTTATACCGATCACATCGCTGCCTTTTACGGATTCATTTCTTGTTGCCTTGTTCGCATATCTAGACCTGGGAACCCAATAATCCTTTAAATACTCCAACAAATCTGCGACAATGATCTCCCCAAAATCTCCTGATCTAGTGATAGGTCCAAAATCATCTTTACAATCAGGAAATATCATATTTATAAGATAGTCTTTTCTTGATAGTCCTGTCCCATCTCGAAGACAGTCTATCATAGAATCTAAACAATAATGGTTTCTGAAGTGTTTTGCCCACTCTGATAATATGGTATTGTCATGTTGGTGATTTAATTCCCACAATTCAATCGGTACACCATCAGAGGAGTAAATCTTCATGTTACTTTTTGAGAGCCATTTGACATATTGTAAATCAGGAATACTAAGATACACCATAGTTCAACGCTACAAAATTACACATCCAACCCCGCCCCAAATTCCTTCAGCCACTGCACCTGCTTCTGATAATCAGGGATAATCTTATCCACCTCATTCCAGAAGTCTTTGCTGTGCCGTTTGTGCTTGAAATGCGCCAGTTCGTGTACGATCAGGTAGTTGATCACGCTTACCGGTGCCATCATGATCTTCCAATTGAAATTGACCTTGGGTCTCTTAACTGAACATGAAGCCCATCTATTCTTCAGATCGATGATAGAGATTGCATCTATACAGATCCCCATAATTTGTGCAAAGCGTTTTACTCTGGGTTCGATAAACACCTTTCCACGATGGCGATAGAACTCCTTGAACATATCCCTCAGCTTTTCTTCAGAGCCTTCCGGGACATAGAAATGCCTGCCTCTGAACTGGATGCCATCGACCTCATCACTGTATTGCAAATAGTAGTTCCTGCCCAGATAGAGGAAGGATTGCCCGTTCACCAGTTCCCGCTTGATCGCCTTCTCATTGAGGAGCGCACGTTTTGCCTGATATTTGTGTATCTTATACTCATTCTTGCTCAGCAGGTTTTGCACCTCACTATCGCTTGTTCCGATTGGAACTATCACCGTAATAGAACTATCCCTCTCGATGTAGATCGATGCCGTCTTTCGTTTGCTATGCCTCACCACAATCTTATAATCGAGGCTCATGAACCCTTCACCTCTGTTTCCCGTTTGTGAGCCAGATTGATCAGCTCTGCCGTCAGCTTGGCTGCCACTTCCTGCAAGGGTTCGATCCCGCAATACTCAAGTTCGTCCCTGATATCTCCTTCCAGTCGTCTGCGTTCATTCGGTTTCTGCCAGAAGTTGGGTATTAAGAGAGATTCTTTGATCCTGCTATAAATGAATTCTGACAGCTTTGCGGCGATACCGGCTTCCTTGCTGTCCACTGCTAACCCTGCTTCCATCAGCATCAAGTCCAGAAATGGCATCACAGGGCTATCCACAATGCCCGCATCATCAGTTCTGCCTTTGCCAATATCCTCTCTCAACTTGGTGAGTTCCTCGATGATTCTATCCCAATGTTCCTTATACGCATCCAGAATCTTCTGCAAACGCTCATGGAATCCGGTATAGAGAGCGGGGTCTTTCTCCATGTTTACTTTGATGTGCCAGCGGATGGCGTGCTCCATCTCGGATGCTTTGGCTTTTCCGGTTTTGTTATGATCACGCATCTGCTTGGGAAATTCATTAGAAAGCAGCTTGGCGGGAGCTATCTTGGGATTGATGCCTTCTGAGATCAGGTATTTATCTATCAATCTACGCACCTTTGCTCCTGCCCACTTCAAATCCATCGTAGGATCGCGATAGCGGTTCCGCATGCGCATCATCAGATAGCCAAATCTCTTGGCAGGAACATAGTAATCCCTCGCCATGGCCGCATTGAAAAGCAGCTCTAAGCTATCAAAGAAGGCTTTCAGATAAGTGTCAAACTGCGCCCGGAACTTCACATCAGCACCCAACTGCAGGCAATTCTCTACCAGTTCCCATTCCTCCCCATTATCTCCGATTCTCTGATGCAGAAATGCCTCAATACGGACGATACCTTTATCAACAAACAAATGAATCAACCTTCTGAAGCGGGATTCCAATACCGGAATCTCCTTGTCCAAACCTCGGAAGTATGCGCTTAGATCATTAAGCTCCTGCACATCGGTATCGGTAAAGATTGCCAGCGCTTCTTTCAGATGCGATGCCACTCCAAAGTAATCCACCAGGATGCCATGTTCTTTCACGAATCCGCTTTTCATCACCTTGGTGCGGTTCACCCTGGCAATGGCTTGCATCAGCCGATGCTCTCTCAGGTTCTTATCCAGATACATCACCTGCTCTATCGGTGCATCAAAGCCCATCAAAAGCCTATCGCAGACGCAGAGAATCGCCACACCGCTTTCCGGTTTACCATAGTCAAAATCCTTCTTGAAGCTCTCCACTGCATCCATATCCTGAGCCTGTCTGCGAGCCATCGATACATAGCCTGGCTCATTATTGTCCATCATCGAGACCACCGTGCAAATCTTGATGAATCTCATCTGTTTCAGCAGTTCCTCGTCCCGCTCATCATCGGGTTTTGCTTCCTCGCGTGATATTAGCCGCTTTAGCGCATTTTCCAGTTCATACTTATACCGGCATGCCGCAATAATGGAGCTTGCCACCACCTGTCCTTTGAAGCCGTTTGGGAGGATTTCCTGAGTATAGTGTTCAATAATATCTTCAGAAATAGCCCGGATTCTCTCTTTGGATTCCAGATAAGCCATCTCTGTGCCATAGCGTTTTTGTATCTCCAAGCGCTCTTCTTCACTGCGTTCTTTGAACATATCTTCAAACTCACGCTTAAACATCTCGGCATCAGTCAGCTTGTCTTGGCTGGTTCTGCCTATATAGAGAATGTCCACCGTAGCCCTGTCTGCCACAGAGTCGTTCATCTTATACACATCGATGAAGCTGCCAAAGCGTTCATGGGTTTTCTGCTTATGCCGCTCTGTGAGCAGAGGAGTACCGGTAAAGGCGATTTTGACCGCATTTGGGAAAGCCAGGAAGAGGTTGTCGCCCATCTCACCACCCTGATCTTGATGAGCCTCGTCTATAAGCAGCAATATCCGCTCACTGGTATTCAGCTCCGGGAATTCCTCATACTTCGGTACAACCCCGGAAGCCAACAGTGATTCTGCTGATATCGAACCAGTGATCAGGAACTTGTGCAGCATCACCATGTTCAGATTGGAACTGGTGTTCTTCAGCTTATCCAGATCCCTTTTGTGCTCAATCAACGTGAGGCTTTCTCCAGTATAGGTCACAGTGTGCGAAAGCTGATCTTCCAAGTCCAGCCTATCGTTGACCATGATCACTTTATAATCCTTCAGATCAACCGTATCCCGCAGTTTCTTGATCAGGAATACCATCGTCAGAGACTTCCCCGAGCCTTGGGTGTGCCAGATAACTCCACTGCGTTCAAAGGGTGTCATTCCGGTTCTGAGACGCTCGAGGATTTTCCCCACAGCCCGGTATTGCTGATACCTGCAGACGATCTTGACCTTCTCGCCTCTCTTGATCTCCATGAAAAGGGTGAAGTTCTTCAAGATATCAAGCAGGATAGCTTTGTTCAGCATCCCATGAATCATCACTTCCTGACGCTGCTCATCCGGAGAGACGGGAATAGTTCTGTACTCCTCCGGGAAGATGTCCTTCCAGTTCAGATAGTGGTCAAATTCGCCTGTGATGGTGCCAAACCTAGCTTCATTGCCATGAGTAACGATATTGAAAAGATTGCAATGGAAAAGCCGCTCTTCGCCTTCCTTGATGCCATAATCATCCACTCGCAAGTTTGCATAGCGGTTGATCTGGATAAATGCTTCACTCAAGGGCTGAGCCACATCCATGTCTTTACATTCCACTACCACGATCGGCAAGCCATTAATAAACAGCACAATGTCTGGAATGATCGCCTGTCTGCTCGCACCAGGTGTCTCGATCTTGAACTGATTGATGGCGATAAAGCTATTGCGCTCAGGATGGGTAAAATCAATCAACCGCACCGTGGGGTTTTGCTCCCCGATCAGCGTATTCTGATCCACTGTCGTATTGCGGGTCAGAAGCTCATACACTGCCTGATTTGCCTTGAGCAAGTCCATACCGGGATGCATGGTAAGCTCGATAAGCACCGTATCAAGCTGTTTATCAGTAAGCCAGCTTCTGCCATCCTCAGTGAGGTTGATCCTTTTCAGAGATGCCCGGAATTCGTTCTCAAGAATATACTCCCGGAAGCTTTCCCTTCTGCTGATACTTGGATCATAGGGAGTAAACCCCGTTCCCTGATCAACTACCTCCCAACCAAGCTGCTGCAGCTTATCCAGGAAGGGAAGTTCGACACTGGTGTATTCGGACATAATCTACCCCAAGAGAACCTTGTCTATTATATCTTCAATTTCCTGCACTGAGAACGCTCCCCTAACTTGTCCATTCTCCAGAACTTTTAACTTCTCTTCAGTAATTATAAGTGTTCCGTTTCTTCCACCACCTTCTTGGTAAGGGAGTATTTCGTTTTCTCTATAGAATGCGAGTTTTTTGATCCACCTTTCTACATATTCTGGGTCGTGCATCATACCACAATGTTCCCAGTAGTAAGTAACCCCTGTATCATCATTTTCAATGATGAAATCAGGTAAAATAACTATATCCTTAATGGTTATTCTCTTCTCATACATAGGTTTAATACCCTTCTTGAGCATCAACTGATAGATTATCAACTCACTTTTTGACCGTAGCATAACCCCATCTTCTGCTTGATGTATTAGGTTCTTTTCTAGATAGTTACCTTCATAGTCAATTACATTGGGCTTCGAGAAGAGATTAGTTATGCGTCTTAATGTATCCGATTTTTCCGGTCTCGAGTAATTCAAGAAATCGAGACCCTCTCCCTGTAGCAGCATAACAACTCTATCTTTTTGACGCGTTAATGCGGTATACATCATCTCACGAGATAGTAGTGAACAATGCTGAGGTATTACGATAATAGTTATGCCAAATTCACTTCCCTGCGCTTTATGTATAGTCAGAGCGTATGCAAGTTCCAGCGGAGACTCCCCTTCTTCGCTAAACATCCAATCTTGAAAAGTGTATGTATATCCTTTCTGAGACGAGAACTCAACGATAGTATTCTTTGGGCAACCCTTATACGTAGCATTCTTGCTCTTGAATTGCCCAACAACAATGCCAATCTCTCCATTGGCTAGGTAGTTCAGCCCGTCTGAGGGTGAAACAGAGTTAGGATGCCTTGACTTGTTTATCACATTTATGACTTTATCGCCGTAAACAATCTGTTCGGTACCAAGTGGTTCAGGAAGTTTCTTAGACTTATGTTGGATTTGCATACTACGGAATTGCTTATGTATCTTTCTATTTATGGCTGAGACCCCAAATCTTTTACCCCTCACAGGAGAGAGAATTTGCCAATCTTCAACAGCATTCACTGCCTGCTCTTTGTTGAAATAGTAATTATCAACAGCTCCAAGGGACTTGATAAAGTTATCAAGGTCGTTGAAGTCCTCCATCGATAGTTCTTCTGAAAGCACGTGCTCAAATAGCTTATCGAAGTCATCCTCATTCCGCCAACGTTCTATACGTACTGTTTTAGAAACTGACTTGGATGTAAGAAGTCGTAATACAGACTCACCTGCAGGTTCCATAGTTCCACCGCTAAACCATTCTGCTAATTGTAAATCCTCTCTGCTAGAACCTCCTTGTCTGCGCCTGATTGTTAGTTCTGCATAACCTTGAGCAACTTTAGGGAAAACAGAATCAATATCAGAGGGTTTAAGATGATTCACTATATCAACAAAAGGTCTTCCAGCTCCGATAGGTGGTAGTTGTCTATGGTCCCCAACTAAAATAAATCTCTTAACTCCCTGTAAGCAATCCATGGTTGTTGAAAGCATTTCCTCAGTCAACATAGAACATTCATCTATGATCACTGTCTGATACGATTCGACACATTTTTTATCGGACATAACGTATCTTCCTGTATTTGTATCGTAACGAGAATATCCTACCAAAAACTGAGCGATGGTTTTTGCTGTTATGTTAATGTCTCTGGCGATTTCTTCCATTCTCACCCTGGCCTTACCGGTTGGAGCAAGAAACAGAACACCAGCATCCATTATATCTTTCTGACCAGCTAGTACAGTAAGCAAGGTTGTTTTGCCAGTACCTGCAGGGCCTATCAGCACTGAGAATCTCGATTCAGCAAGAGCTTGAAGGGCTGCTACTTTTTCTTGCCTGGCTCTTTGTTCCTGATCATCTATTTGAGAATCAGGTAGCTTTGACTTTAGAGCTATTTCCCAGTCTTGGATAACTGAAAGCTTTGGGGCTTTTAACTTATCCATGATTTTTTTTGAAATTGTATTCTTAGTGACAACGTATCTTGCTAACTGATATGCAGGATCTCCAGTCGCTGTATCAGTAATTGCTATATCTTCTCCAAAGCTCTCCTCTGAAAGCTCATAGTAATCACCATTTATTGGACACTCGGGTCGAATGCTCAAGTTTCGTATTTGGTTAACTAAGTCTTTTCTGGGCAGTAAAGTATGCCCAGCATTGGATGCAATTTCAAGTTGGTGAATAGTAAAGGCTTTGATTCTGTGGCTTGCCAATGGGTCGGTACATCTTATAGAATTTGGTAATAAATCCTGATACTCTTCAATAGTGTATAAACCCATATCAATCGTCTTGATATCTACAGGTATTGTGGATAATCTAAGATCGGTATATATCAGGTATGGGTCGACTAGATACTCACTCGTTCTCCTATTATCGACATACTTGGCTCTCTCTTCTTCAACCCATAGAGCAGTTGCTTGTTCTATGGACAGATCAAACCGGCTCAACAAGTGTAAGAAATCCAATCTCTCATGCTTTTTCTTTATGAGTAACTGATACATGCCCTTGACATTGGAAGGAATAAGCTTCTCAATTCTTTCATTAATTAACCCTTTACATCCATCTGATATCTTTTCAAACACTCTCCATGGATTAGGTTTACTATCCTTGAGGTTATTGATTATCTCAGCAGCGACAAAATGCCCTTTCTCAATTCCAAATGCGCATAGAGCCGCTCCCATACCTGGATATGCTCCTCTGAGTTTATCTAATTTTGAGATCTCATTGTGAATCCATTTTATTGCTGATTGATTGTGTTTGCCTATTCCATATTGTTCAGCTTTTTCAAAAGCTTTAAGACACTCCAGTAAGATTCTTATCGCTGCATCATTGCTGACATGTTCTGATGCATAGGAGAACTCTAAATGTTTATCATCCGGTACGGAAACTACCATTTCATTGATATCGAAACTGGGGTTGTTAACTTGGTAATTCAATGCTTCGTGGTATGGAAGTAGAAAGCCATTTTCATTACTACTTCTTATGCTATGTAAAACCATGTATTCCCAATATGCCGTGCCAAATGTAACATCAGATCCATCATAAGCTTCACTTGGAATGATTTTCACTATCTTGCCAACGCCAATTAATGTCTTTCGATTATCTTCGATGAATGGAACTTGCTTCGAGTAAACAAAAACCAGTGATTCATCTATTTGAAAATGATTGAAAAAGCAGTCTAGCAAAGACCTTTGATTTCTTAGTTCTTGCACCCATGCTACATTCCAATTCAGCTCTGGTTCTCGAGTAACATCATAGTCGAGACCATACAATTCGGCGATTGTAGAGGCGTGTTCTCTCGAAACCCATTTATATGGAACAGCAGCTATACTGAACTCAGGATATTGAACTAATGTGGGTTTTATATTACGATACGATGCCGGAGGTGTTTTCTTGCAATATGGATGAGTTAACATCCGTTGAATTCTACCCGAGGACATAAACGTACCACGCTCACCAATACAAACTGGGAAATCGTCCTGGTTTAACTTATTGATTGATTCTCCTGCTAAACTTGCTTCTTTTTCATCGTCTCTGTTCTCAGCACAATTCTTGAGTACTAAGCATGCGCTGTTCGCCTTTGGATTTCTACAAATAGTTCCATCCCATCCATTGTCATGCCATGGCACTCTAGCTGATAAGTGTTTTATCGGGTAATTGGAGTTATACTTCATCATAAGTAAATCCTCTTCTCATTTAATTCTTACTTTCCCTGTAAGCAAATCTGCCATCAGACCCATCTTCAGATCACGATACTTACTCAGATTGCTTTGTTCTTTTTTAAGTGTTTCATCCAACGCTTTAAGAACAGCAGCTATCTGCTTCTGCTCATCAAGCGATGGCTTCAGTATCAAAGTTGCCTCCAGATCACTGCGGATAATCCCATTGATTGAGGTTCCTTGGTTCATCTTCTTGAAATTCTCAACCGATACCTGTAGGTAGTAATAGAAGAATTCGACGCAGTATTGGCTTGAATCAAGAATGATTCCGGTTATGTCTTGGCTAATGGCAACATCAAATGGAGCGATAGCCAATTTACCCACCCCGGTTCTTGTAACGAGTAGGATATTGCCTTCTCTTATCAAGTGACTTGATGAGTATCTTAGCGCATCCTCATTAATATGCCTTCTGATAAATCCCACTTCGAACGACTCCAAGAAATCCGCCCCTGTTATCCACGGGATAGTCCCTACCCAGTTAGATGCATTTTTCGTAGAGGGGGTACCTCCATTGATGAATCCTAAACATGCATCTTTCAACTCTGTTACATCCCACTCCTTCGGTATCCATCCCAATTCTGATTCTTTATAGAGTTCTGGGGCTTCTTCAATTGTGGGACGCAACTTGCCAGTTTGAGTGTCAATACCTCTGGTAAAAAGGTCTTGCATCATCCCGGCTTTGATGGCTTGGTATTTATCTATAGCAGCTTTGGTCTTTTCTATTACTTCATCAACTGTGCTAAGAATTTTAGCGATCTTTCGTTGTACCCTTACATCAACTGGGACAAGAAAACTCAGCTTTTCAATATTCGACTTTGATATCTCCATGAAGGTTGATCCACTTCCATATCTTTTGAAGAGATCAGCATGATATACAAAGTTGTAATAATGAAACTCAGCATCATGTTCATCGCTGAACACGAATGACTTACATCCCTGGTTTGTTGTGAAATCTTCGGTTGGTATGCCAAAGTATCCAATAGGAGCTCTGGATGACATTACAACACTTCTTGCAGGCGTAATTGTTATGGACGCAGATTTAAACCCTTGATGGCTGATCTTTCTTTCAGAAGTATCTATGAATTTACTTCTTAATTTGCTTAGATCATTAGGAGTAATCCAAACAATCTCCCCATCCCAGTATTCTGAGACGTTTGTTGCTGGAGTTGCCCCACTGACTATAGTGGCAAAATCTGGAATCTTGAGCTTGACCCACTCACTCATACCCAAGTTCCTTCAGATACTTGCTCAGTTCTACCGCAGCATTATCCCGTTCCTGTAGAATCCTATGCAAGGGCTGGTCATACTTATCCCAGAGCTTTTCTATGGCAGATCTCAGGTCTCTGCTATACCGAACCAAATGCTCGTTGACCTTTGTAGTAAGGGTAGCTTCCCACCGTTGTAGAATCAGTTGCTTTGCTTCGGCTTCATTGATCCTGCTTCTTGCCTGCTCCACCAGTTGCTCTTTCAGGTCTTTGATCTCTTTGATCTTCTTGCGGCTCTCTTTCAGTTCTTTTTCCATCTCCAGATGCTTGGCTATCCTCTTCTCTAAGTCCGAAATAACCTCAGTTTGGTATATTTCAGCATCGATAAACCTCTGAAGCTCCTTTTCAGCTTCTGCGCAGTTTTCTCCACTTTTCTTAAGAGCTCCTATCTGTTTTCTGCGGTTCTTAATCTCTTTTCGGATCTCTTTTCTCTCTGCCCCAATATCCTTGATTCCCTCCTTAACATATCCCAACTCATCTTTGGGAAAGACCTCGTATTCTTCTTCATTCCAGGTGCCCTCTTCCAGTTCATTCACTTCAGTGAATAATGCTTCCAGTTCATCCCGTTTGGCGATGCAGTCATTGAGCTCTTTGATCACCTCAGGGAACTGGCTCTGCAGAATTTCATCATCGGGGATGAGCTCAGCATTCCATCCGCTGGCTGCCACACTACGCAGGTCGTTGAAGATCTCGTTCCAGAATCCGGCAAAGGCACCCCGGCATTTGAAATCATCAAGGATACCCAGGGAGCCAATCTTGGCGGTAATCGTGGCAGAGAAGGCATGATAGAGGTCGTAAACATTACGGTTAACAGGAAGAGCTTCCAGTTTGGGTTGATG
>Ga0302243_1001445_pt1 | contig 16414 bp, 22 predicted proteins | sample AAG_UR_Met_MG_FD_193514 | JGI IMG/M metagenome (GOLD analysis project Ga0302243, IMG submission 193514) | Enriched activated sludge microbial communities from anaerobic digester in WTTP, New Holstein, Wisconsin, United States - AAG_UR_Met | ecosystem: Engineered > Bioreactor > Anaerobic >... | reverse complement strand
CGTCAAACGCATGGGCTTCCCCCAGTTGACCGGGTTGGCCGCGAGCAGGTATGGCAGCGCTCGGTGGGCGGCGTCCTTGCGGACCTTTGGAAAGTGCTCTATGTTCTCCCAGGAGAGGTCCATTACCAGCACTCCATGCGCCTTGACCCTTTCCGAATCCTCGCGGGAGACGGCCTTCTGGGCGACGGGGTCCAGGACGAGAACGCCGTACGGGACCGCCTTGAGGTTAGGAAGCTCCTGGGCTAGTTGGAACTTCACCATCTTTCGCGAGGTGCACTTCTTGGGGTCGCAATCCCTCTCATCGTAGACGTAGACCTTGCTCATGCTTCAGGGCCGAATATGTTGTCGATCCACCTGATGATGTCGTCCCTCGTTCTCCGATAGACGTTCATCAGCTCCTCTTCCGTACCGCGCTGGGTGCAGGGGTCTTTGAAACCTTTGTGAATGTAGTCCTTGCCGTTCAGGAAGTGCGGGCACTCGTCCTCCGCCTCGTCGCAGAGGGTTACGACAAAATCGAACTCCTTTCCGTAGAACTCCTCCACGCTCTTGGAGCGGTGCTCGGATATGTCGATACCGATCTCCTTCATGGCCGCTATGGCCTTGCGGCTTACCCTCTCCGGGCTCAGGCCGGCGCTGCTTGCATGGTATCTGTCGCTCAACTTGGCGTTGACGTAACCTTCCGCCATCTGAGAGCGGGACGCGTTCCCGATGCAGATGAAGAGGATGGTCCTCTTGTTCGCGGCATCCCTATACCTTTTCCTTGCCATGTGATCGTGACTCCCTGGCCTTGGTTATTGCCCTGCAGTGAGGGCAGCGGGAGATGGCCCAGCTCCCGGTGGCGTCCCGGCCGTGCTTGGAGGCGATTATGCCCTTGATCCCAAGCTTGTATTTGGCGTGGCATTTCTGGCATTCGTAATCGTAACGGTCGGTGATAGAGACTGCCATCAGAACGGCGCCGATGGCCATCAATAGCAACCAGACGTACCACGCGTCGTTCAGCAATAGCCCGACCAACGCTATCACTGCCAGCAGCCCTCCGGCAATCGCTCGGGGATCGACCTTCGATTTCAGCATTATATGACACCTTGGGGGGTGTCGGTGACGGTCCGTTCCTCGGACCTATACGGGACACCTTATGATATTGTGACTGCCGGGATATCGCCTTACCAAATATAAGTGAGGTTGCCGATTGTTTAGTTGGTGATGAAACCCCGGACCCTACATCTGCGATTTCCCATGGACGGAATACATTTATGCTCGGAGCGTATGATGAGCTCCTGCCACGATGATGATAAACCCAGCTCTGATTTGTGATGAGAGACGGGCGAGCTGAGTGGTAGGATCCACCATTTTCTGCACAACAACGAAATATCCTTGGCCCCATTAAGAGCCGGGATGGATATGCCGACCGGTTACGACCTCATTGAGCACAGCCACGATTTCCGCATGCATCTGCTGAAGAGGTTGGCGGCCGGGCTGGTAGATGCGGCGGCCGTTTTCATACCAGTGACGGTCGTGATATCCCTGGCCGGACTGGAACCGCAGGAGATCCTGACCGGCACCCTCACCGGGTTCGCATGGTTCTTCTATTCCGTCATATCCGAGGCTCGCACAGGGAGTTCCCTGGGCAAGAGGATGATGGGGCTGGCCGTGGCCTCCAAGGACGGGCCGATGACGCTGTCCAAGGCAGTCATCAGGAACGTTCCCAAAATGTTCTGGTTCATCTTCCTTCCGGTGGATGTTTTTGTCGGCCTGAGTCACGATCAAGACCCGAGGCAGAGATGGGTAGATCAGATTTCGGGAACTGTCGTTGTTCGGGTTGATTAAAGCATATGACTGTCATTATGAAGAGGTTTGAGAAAAATTCAACCAGGCGCTTTCTAATGTCAAATGAATTGCTCTCAAATCCATTTTTATTTTGTTTCCGGTACTGTTTTCAAGAAAAATGATAAAGAAAAATAAAAGCTGGGGATTTTTTCCCCTGCTTTTCTGTTCAAATGGTTTAGAATTCGATTATGTTACCAACGAACTGGTTTGATTCTCCACCAGTGTAAACCATCTGAACACTACCAGCTGCAGTGGCTTGCGCAGATGTGAACACAATCCTGTCACCCGTGGATATCGTATTGGGATCAGCTTGAACCAAAGTGAAACCCGATGTCGCCACGGCTCCATTTAAGGCAATCGCCATTTTAGTATCATTGGTTGCTGGACTAATGGTTATTACTACAGAATATCCAGTTGTAGTCGTTGTCTTTGTAAGGGATACAGTCGGAGCATCAGGGTTCCCGGAGTCGCCAAATCCCATGACCATCACGTACAGAACGGCGGCCAGGACCACGGTGATCGCGACCATCAAAATGGTGGCGATGACCGGCGAAACGGCCTTGTTGTTCTTCTTCCACATTTTCTTCATATGTGTTCAGTCTCCTGGTAGGTTGCCCTACCGGACCTATATCTGCGCGTAACAAAATAAATAACTATCTGTTCAAGAATCAGAAAAAGACTGAAATATCGTTGTTTTTTAGATAATAACCAATCATTTAACGAAGTATCGTCTCCCGAGATATGATGGACACATATCGTTACTTGCCATCATTTCAGGGTCACTATCTGATCGCAGACCAGCTGCAGCATCTCCAGGACCTCGGGCTTCATCTGCCCCTCCATGCTCAGAAGCACGGGGTAAGCGCCTCTGCTCTTGGCACTGGCCATGAGCACCTGCATGAACTCGTAGAGCATCCGCACCTCGTTGTGAGCTGCCAGGGAGTTGACGGAGTCCAGTATGATCATGAACTGCTCGTCCTTGCCCTTGCGGAACAGGTACTCCATCTTGAGCACGATGTACTCCAGCATGGTCGGGCTCTCCACGAACACCGTGTTTTCGTCCTCAGCTGACGAGGACTCCATGGTGGCGAAGGAGATGCAGTCCACGAAGCGCAGCTTCCCCACATCGATCTCCAGCGACTGCATCGCCGATCTTATGGTGGAGGCTGGCATGGTGACCGAGATGTAAATGCAGGAAAGGCCCTTCTTGTTGCAGAAGCGGTCGATGAGCGCGGTCAGCGTATCGAAGTACGCCTCAACGCTAATGTTCAGGTCCATTGAGACGGCCGGGCCAAGCTCGTTCAGCCTGCTAAGCACCTGCGGCGCCACCTCTTCCATATTAAACCCCCCTGAGCATCGGGGTGACCAGCATGCCCTCGGAGGTCATGTCCATCACGTATTTCGCGCGGGAGTGCGCGGCACCGGACATCTTTACGACCTCCAGGACCCGATAGTTATCCCCGCGCCTTACCGCGGTGCTTAGCCGAACTATGCCGTCGGAGACTCTGTGCTCCAGGGTGTCTAATGATTCCCCTTCGGATATCAGGATGCCGGTGCATTTCTTCTCGAACAGCAGGTTCGATAGGGCCAGCAGGAACGACCTGGCCACCCACTCCTCCATTTCCAGCAGGAGCGGGTTGATGGCATCCAGAACGAAACGGCTGGCCTTGGCCTCGTTTATGGCCGAGGCGATGTCCTCGACGATGGCCTTCGCTTCCGCCCTGGTGATCTTCCCGTCATCCCTCTCCCCCGACCCCAGGTCGTCGATGTGCTTCATGACCAGCTTGCCGCTCTCGAACAACTTCTCATCGGCATAGTCCAGCTTGGGGACGAAGGTCAGCAGCTTCTCCGGGCGGTGCGATGTGGAGATGAAGACCCCCTTCTGGCCAGCAAGCGCTCCCCGTATCAGATACTCCATGGCGAAGAGGGTCTTGCCCGAGCCGCAGGGTCCGCTGACCGTGATCATCCCTCCGGCGGGGAAGCCCCCGCCTACTATGCGGTCTATGCACTCCATGCCTGTGCAGAACTTTGCGCCTGGGGCCGTGGCCATGCCCTGATGATGATTATATGCGGATATATTATTTTTTAAAGGAAAGAATTAGTATCCTGGCGGAGATTGAAGGTCCATGGAGCCGGTTCTGCAGGTCGCCTTGGACCTCATGCATCTGAAGCGTGCGTTGGAGATTGCCCGGGAATCCCTGGATGGAGGGGCGGACTGGATAGAGGCCGGGACACCGCTGATCAAGAGCGAAGGGGCGGAGTGCCTGCGCGCCTTGAAGAGGGAGTTTCCGGGAAGGACGCTGGTGGCGGACATGAAGACCATGGACGTCGGGGCTTTCGAGGTGGAGATCGCCGCCAAGGCCGGGGCGGACGTGGTCACGGTGCTAGGACTCTCGGACGACGGTACGATCTCCGAATCGGTGCTCGCCGCTCGCAAGTACGGCGCGGCGGTGATGGTCGACCTCATCAACGTCCCGGACAAGGTGAGCCGGGCCAGGCGCGCTGAGGAGCTCGGCGTTTCTTACGTATGCCTGCACGTGGGCATAGACGAGCAGATGAAGGGGGAGGGCTCCCCTCTGGACCTGGTATCCAAGGTCGCATCGGCCATCGGCATCCCGGTAGCAGTGGCCGGCGGCATCACCTCCGAGACCGCGCCAAGGATGATCGAGCGCGGCGCCTCCATAATCATAGTCGGAGGGGGCATAATCAAGACCGCCGACGTGCGCACAGCGGCCAAGACGGTGAAGGAGGCTATGTCCAGCGGCAAAGGCCTCCCGGGCGCTCTGGCCAAGAAGTATGGACAGGAGGAGCTCTTCGAGGCGTTCTCAAAGGTCTCCACCTGCAACATCGCCGACGCGGCGCACAAACGTGGGGTCATGGACAACGGGATAGTGCTTCGCAACGGCCATGGGGTGAAGGCGGTGGGCAGGGCGCTGACGGTGCAAACGGCCAAGGGGGATTGGGCCAAGCCGGTGGAGGCCATCGACCGGGCTCGCAAGGGGGACATCATAGTCATAGACGCCGGGGGGAGCGAGATCGCGGTATGGGGGGAGCTGGCCGCCAACAGCGCCTTGATGAAGGGAGTGGCAGGAGTGATCATAGACGGCGCCGCCCGCGACATTGATGGCATAATCGATCTGGGATTCCCCTGCTTCAGCCGGCACGTGTCGCCGCACGCCGGGGAACCAAAGGGCTTCGGCGGTATCGGCCTGGAGATCGTCTGCGGCGGACAGATGGTGCGCACGGGCGATTGGATAGTTGGTGACGAGAGCGGGGTCGTCATCGTCCCCCAGGAGCACGCGGTGGAGCTGGCCAATCGCTCTATCGATGTGTTGGAGAGGGAGGAGCGCATAAGAGAGGAGATAAAGCGCGGCGGAACCCTGTCCAAGGTTCAGGAATTGGAAAAATGGGAGCAGGTGAAGTGATCGGTTAGATTCGTTTGACAGAACCGATCTCGTCTTTTTTTATCAGTTAATCCAAGGGAAACTGTTATTAAATTCCTCTGAAGAATCAATTGATTCTTATTCTACAAATGTACATCTAATTTATTTTATAATACTCATTTGTTTGCTTCAATAACTATTTATTATACATTTATCTACACTTTTCCCAATGCGCTCGATAAACATCTATTCGGGAATTAGGAAACCGGCCAAACGTCGGGACCTGCTCCCTCCCCTGCGGAAAAGGCGGGTACAGAACCGCTTCACCGCCGTGGAGTGCATGGCCACCGCAGCCTCGGTCGCCGCTCTGCTGGGAGCGCCGGGAGGCGCCTATACCTTCCTGAGCGATGCGATCGGGCGCATAGACTCTGGCGAGTTGAAGCTGAAAATGAACACCAACGAACGGACATTGACGGACGGAGCGGGGCATGATGCGTAAGTACGGAGTCTTCCTGCTGCTCCTGGTGAGCCTCCTGGCCATACTACCGGCCTCGACGTTGGCCGCTGACCCCAGCGGCGCGGACAACCCGGTGGGTCTGGACGGAGTAATGAACTCGATCAATTACGTGTGGATAATCATCTGTGCCATCCTGGTCTTCTTCATGCAGGCTGGGTTCGCGCTGGTCGAATCCGGAATGGTCCGGGTGAAGAACGTGGCGAACGTCCTGATGAAGAACTTCATGGACTTCGTGATAGGCACCATAGTCTTCCTGGTCATCGGTTACTCTCTGCTGATGGGGAGCGATGTAGGCGGCCTGATCGGCGATCCAACGTCGGCATTCATGCTGACGGGAGATGCCTTCGACGTGGACACCATGCTGCTTTGGTTCTTCATGCTGGTGTTTGCCGCTACCTCGGTGACCATCGTTTCCGGGGCCATAGCGGAGAGGCCCAAGTTCAAGACCTATCTGATATACAGCGCGGTGGTCACGGCCTTCATCTATCCGGTGTACGCGCACTGGGTCTGGGGAGGCGGCTGGCTGGCCACATCCGACTTCATGGTCGACCTGGGCGGCGGTTACGGAGCGCTGGACTTCGCCGGTTCCGGCGTGGTGCACGCGCTGGGAGGGCTTCTGGCGCTGGCGGCCTGCGTTGCCATCGGTCCGCGCATAGGTAAGTACACCAAGGAGGGAAAGGCGCTACCGATACCGGGTCACAACATGACCATGGTCATGCTCGGTGGGTTCATCCTCTGGATGGGTTGGTTCGGATTCAACGCCGGCAGCACCCTCAACGGCAACCAGCTGGTCATAGCAAAGGTCTGCGTTACCACGGTTATCGCCGGTGCGGCTGGTGCGCTGACGGCAGTGCTCATCGCCTGGAAGAAGGTCGGGACCCCCGACCTGGGCCTGGCAGTGAACGGCATGCTCGGCGGCCTGGTGGGTATCACCGCTGGCTGCGCCTGGGTGGAGCCCTGGGCGGCCCTGGTGATCGGAGTCGTCTCCGGCTTCCTGGTGTGCTACGGAGTATGGTTCCTGGAGAAGAAGGGCGTGGACGACGTGGTCGGCGCGGTCAGCGTGCACGGGCTGAACGGCCTGTGGGGCCTGATCGCCCTGGGCCTGTTCGCGGACGGCACCTTCGGCGTGTATAGCTACGAGGGCGAGATGGTCACCGGCCTGCTCTACGGCAATGCTGGATTCATGGCCGTGCAGCTGATCAACGCCGCAGTGGTGGCGGCCTGGGCCCTGGGTACCGGCTTTGTCCTGTTCTACGGGCTGAAGAGGACCGTGGGGCTGCGTGTCTCCCCAGAGGAGGAGATGACCGGTCTGGACATCAGTGAGCACAACACCTCGGCCTATCCGGAGATGGTGACCAAGGACCTGGTGGTGAACGGGGGCGTATTCAAATGAAAATGATCCAAGCGATAATCAGGCACGAGAAGCTAGGCGAGGTCAAGCACGCCCTCTCCGAGATCGGCGTGGTGGGACTGAACGTCACCGAGATCCAGGGACGCGGGGTCCAGAAGGGCCAGACCCGGCAATGGAGGGGGGCGGTCTACGATGTGGACCTGCTTCCCAAGATCAAGCTGGAGACGGTGGTGGACGACGCGGTCATGGAAATAGCGGTAGATACCATCCAAAAGACCGCGTGCACCGGCAACATCGGGGACGGCAAGATATTCGTGTGGACCGTCGACCAGGTGGTCCGGGTGCGCACCAATGAGCGCGGGAAAGGGGCCATATGAGCTGAGGATGAAAAGTGATCTCACAACCCGAGGGGAGGGGAGTGCCCTCCCCTCCAAACCCTTTAGTTCCTTCTTCGCAATCCTTTATATCGAAGCTAATGCGGATAGTGCAGTGATGCCCCATCCCAGGATAAATCTCCATACCCATACGCTCTATTCCGACGGCGATTTCACGGTGGAGGAGATCGTGCGCTCGGCCTTTCATGCGGGGCTCACTCATGTGGCCATCACCGACCATTTCGAAACGTGCAAGATAATCAACCCCCTGAAGAGGATGGACCTCGAACACTACCTGAGGGACATCAGGTCGGCCAGGATGATGTACGAAGGCCGGGTGAAGGTGCTGGCCGGAGTGGAGATCGACACCAACCCGCAGCGCTGCGACCTTTACGAGCTGCCGTTCGATCTTCTCAACTCCCTAGATCTCGTGCTTTTCGAATACGTGGAGGACCCCTTGCAAGGAGGGATACCTATGAACGAGCTTAGATCGCTCATCAAGGACCTGGACGTCCCGTTCGGCTTCTGCCACTGGGACATGGACCGCATCTTCCGGGATCGCGAGCCGTCCTGGCTCGCCGACAAGCTTGCGGAGATGGGCGCGTTCGTCGAGGTCCCGACGTCCCAGCACTACGCCCGGCAGGGTCGTTTCCTATTCGAGCATTCCGAGCGGTTCTACCGCGCCTTCGACGGCAAGGTCAGGGTGTCCATCGGCACGGACACGCACCACTCGCTGGGGGAGGTGGGCAACATAGGGCGGGGATTGGAGTTCCTGCGCTCCAACCGGCTGTGCCATCAGCTCCTGTTCAACGGGCATTGAAAATGAAGGAAAGTAAATGGTTTTCAGAACCGGCCCATCTCGCTGGCCTGCTGCTTCAGCCTCTTTATCCTCTCTGCCATGGGAGGGTGGGTCATGAACAATGTCGACAGCCCCCCGCCCCGGAACGGGTTCACTATGAACATGTTGGAGGAGGCGGGATTCCCGAACCGAATGGGATCGCGCTTGTTGGCGGTCTCCAGCTTCTCCAAGGCTCGGGCCAGGTGCATAGGCCGACCGATCATCTTCGCTCCCTCCATATCGGCCTTGTATTCCCGGTTACGGGATATGGCAAGCTGGACCAGCATGGCCGCTATCGGAGCGGTGATGGCGACCACCAGGGCGATGATCATCCCGCCCTCGTTCCGGCGACCGTTGAACAGCGCCCCGTAGAAGGCGAAGCGCGCCGCGAAGGAGATCGCTCCGGCGATGGTCGAGGCCACGCTCATGACCAGGATGTCCCTGTTCCTGACGTGGGCCATCTCATGGGCCATGACGCCGGTTAGCTCATCGTCGTCGAGAAGGCGCATGATGCCTTCGGTGGCGCAAACCACGGCGTTCTTCGGGTTCCGCCCAGTGGCGAAGGCGTTCGGATTGCTGGTCGGTATGATACCCACCTTGGGCATGGGCAACCCGTTCATGGCCGCGATGTTGCGGACGATACGGTAGAGACGAGGGGCCTCTGCCTCGCTTACTAGCTTCACCCGGTAGGACCAAAGCACAATCTTGCTGGAATAGAAGTACGATATCAGATTGATGATGCCGGCAAGTACCAGGAACATCAAGGCACCTAGCACCCAGTTCCCGATGAACAGGGAACCTACCAGCCACCCGATGGCCACGAATAGGCCGAACATGAACATGAACAGCCCGAAGGTCCTAATGGTCGCTCCCATCTATTTTCACCTGCTGTCGATGATTATGCCGGCCGTATTTAAGATTTGTTAGTGGTTCTATAAAAGCGTATCTCAGAAAGGAAAAGGCCAGCGTTCCATTCCCTTCCTAGGAAGGATTATTACCGCGCAGGCTTTCCTCCGTGACGATCTAAATGAGAGCTGTGGTCACCGGCGCCGCGGGATTCATAGGTAGTACATTGACCGACCTTCTCTTGGCTGAGGGCCACGAGGTAGTGGGCGTGGACAACTTCGACGACTATTACTCGGGCAAGATGCGCTTCCTAGGACGGCATCTGGAGAACAGGATGTTCAAGCTCATGGAGATCGACATCCTGGACCTGGACGCCCTTCGGCAGAGCTTTGAGGACGCCGATGTGGTCTTCCATCTGGCGGCCCAGGCCGGGGTACGAATCTCGGTGAAGGACCCGCTGAGGTCTCATCACGCCAACACCACCGGCACACTGAACGTGCTTCTGGCCGCCCGGGAAGAGGGCGTGAAGCGCGTGGTCAGCTCCTCCTCCTCCTCCGTCTACGGCAACGCCGTCCGCCTTCCGGTGCGGGAGACCGATCCGGCGGTACCGGTATCACCATACGCGGCAAGCAAGCTGGCCGCCGAGTATTATTGTTCGCTGTTCTACAAGCTTTACGGATTGCAGAGCGTGTCCCTCCGCTACTTCACCGTTTACGGTCCGCGGCAGCGCCCGGACATGGCCATACGGATATTCACGGACCGGGCCCTGGATGGAAAGCGCCCCCAGATCTTCGGTGATGGTGAGCAGACCAGGGATTTCACCTTCATCACCGACGTGGTGGACGCCATACGCCGCTGCGCCGATTGCCCCGATCCCAGGGGGGAACCGCTCAACATCTGCAGCGGCTCGACCGTCAGCGTTAACCAGGTGGTATCCTCCATACTCAAGGCGGTGGGCCGTGAGGACCTGAGGCCCGAGTATCTACCGCCGCAGCCCGGGGACGTCGACCACACCTGGGGCGACAACTCCAAGGCCAGGGAACTGCTGGACTGGGAGCCCAAGGTAAGGATAGAGGAAGGGCTGCTCCGCTTCGTCGAATGGTACACGAAGGAAGGCAAGGCTTAGACGGCCACGTAGACCACGCTGCGGCCCTTCTGCTCCGCCCGGATCGCTCCTTTCTCCACCAGTTCGAGTAGCCTCTGGGACAGTTCCTCCTCTTCTATTGGCACGGCCTTGAGCAGCTCATGGAAGGTGCGGCCGTCCTTGAGCTCCTCCATGAGGGTCTGGCGGGCCCTCTCGGCCATTATCCTGGCTTCCGCGGCCGCCTCCTCCTCACGCCTCTCGGCGATTATGGAGTCCAGGTAGGTCTCCAGTTTCTCATGAACTGCCGCCTTGAACTTGCCGGCGTCCTCCTCCAGGAGGCCGCTGAGCTCCATGGGCTCCATGTTCAGGTCGCGCAGCTTGGACACCCTCTGCCGGTATCCTGAGGAGGGCTGGCCCTCCACCGTGCCCATGGTGGGGATGTACCTGACCTCCAGCCCCTTAAGGGCGATGTGCAGGCCCTCCAAAAGCGGGGCCATCTCGCTCTCGTTGAGCACGTCGATCTCGTACCCCGGCACCCCGGGGACCTTCTTGAATCCTTTGGCCTGGAACACGGAATCGACCTGTCCGGGGGAGCTGCCGTCGCTGGAATAGATGACCCTGATGTAAGCTTTCATGCGATCGGGAGAAAATATTCTGAGTTGTCTATATAGTTTGGTATGCCCGGTTACAATCTTTTTATCCGCCGGAGGACATGGGGATGCCGTGAACAGGGAGGTCGAGTTCGCCATGAACCTCTTCCGGGAGTACTACCGGAGATCGCCCCCGCCAGCCCCGGCCGACCTGCGGGACCGTGAATTCGGCTTCATGTTCTTCGACCGCGACTTCGTCAGGAGGCACATGGGCTTCCTGGAGGAGAACGATTATCGGCGATTCCTGCTAAACCAGGTGCCCTCGCACGCCTACTTCTCCTCGGCGCTGTACCAGCATCCTTCCGCCCCGACCATGGACCTCAAGGGATGGAAGGGGGCGGACCTGATATTCGACCTGGACGCCGATCACATCCGGGGTGCCGAAGGCATGTCCTATCAGGACATGCTGGTCCTGGTCAAGAAGGAGGCCATGGCCCTGGTCGACCGCTTTATCTTCGGGGAGTTCGGATTCGACGAACGGCATGTGCGGATAAGCTTCTCCGGGGGACGCGGCTATCATATACACGTACGGGACCCCCGGGTGCGAGCCCTGGGATCGCATGAGCGCGGGGAGATAATCGATTTCGTGAGCGGAACCGACCTGGACCTGGAAAGCGTCTTCCCTTCCACGGCCAGCATGAAGAAGGACTTCAAGGAGAAGGTCAAGGTCGAACGGGCCTACCGCATCCCTGGCCAAGACCAGGGGGGCTGGCGGCGCTTCGGCCGCGAGGTGCTGGTGAAGGTGGCTGGCGAGATAGGGGCCATGAGCAACCAGGGCCTAAGGGAACGCTATCCCCTTCTACAGACAGCCAAGGACGCCACCCTGGATGACATGAGGCGCTCGCTGCATGGACTTCGGGGCGGGCCGACCGGCCTGGAGCTGATGATGAGGGAAGACAGTCTGGAATACTTCACCTCCGATCGCGTGAAGGAGCTGTTCATACAGATGGTCCTGCAGTCACTTCGGGAGCGCGTGGGGGGACAGATCGACGAGCCGGTGACCAGGGACGTGAAGCGGCTGATCCGTCTCCCGGGTTCACTGCACGGCAAGACCGGGCTGAAGGTGGTCACCCTGACCAGGGACGATATGGGCGGTTTCGATCCACTGCGGGACGCCGTTCCGGACGCCTTTCCAGATAGGCCGGTCAAGGTGGTCCTGAAGGAGGGGACCGATATCAAGATCAAGGATTTCCATGTGCGAGGCTCCGGCCTCGCCGAGGTGCCTGCGTACGCGGCCGTGTTCCTGGTCCTTCGGAGATGGGCCGCCTTAGCGTAAATGGAGCCGGGGCGTACAGGAATCTTTATTAAGTGTCCAGGGAATTATTTGCGGGACCTCATGAAATACGACAGCGGCCGTTTTGAAGGCGGATATCGCCTTATGCACATAAACAACACGAAAAGGAGACTCTTCCTGGTCCAGGCCGTTATCGTCCTGATCTTCGCCGCCTACCTGGTCTATGCCGGCGGCGGGTTCAGTGCCGCGCCGTTCTACCTTGGGATCAACTCCTTTCTTTACTTCGTGCTTCTGATGGCCTTGCTCATCCTGGCCGAGGCCTACGTGTTCACCGCCCTGGAGCTGCGTTTCGTCAACAGTGACAGCGTCAAGTTCCTGATCACCCAGCGCACCTTCCGTTCCGCGCTGGTCTGGACCGTGGCCTGGGTGCTACTGCTCCTAATCTTCACCCTTCCCTTCCTGCCGGGGGTCGTGCAGGAGACCGGCCAAAGCAGCGGGGAGCTGGTGACCGCTTCCTCCAGCGACTCGGCAAGCTTCCAGATTTTCAACACTGACGCGTTCGGCCTTACTGAGATATCCAAGATCAGGATAGAGGCGATGGGGGAGGTCGAGGTGTTCGTTCTTACCGAATACAACTTCCAGCTCTTCGAGGATGATGGCGCGGATGTGCTGGGCGGCTACCGGGTGAACGTGGACGAATACCTGGCCACCCCAGAACTGACCATCAATTTCCCGGATATGCCGCACGGCAGGTTTTACGTGCTGTTCTACTCGCCGAACGACGTGCCAGTGGATGTGGATTACACCATAGAGCGGGAGGTCACGGAGAGCCTGATGGCCTACATGCCCCTTATGTCCATCGGCTTCGTCGCCCTGAACGGCGTGGCCGCTCTCTACATGTTCACGATCAACCGGCGCTACAAGCAGGGCATATACCGGTGAAGGGCGCAGCAAAGCCGATGTTCCTGCACCTTCCACCCCTCTTTCCGGACCAGCAGAACCAATGCTGACGAGGGGTTGGCTATCCCTTCCGCGCCGGCATAAAGCGCCGCCATCTCCACGTCCGCGCGCCCACGCGGACGCATGCACCCCAGGACCACTGGCCTTCCCCGACCCGCCCCTTCCTCCACGGCTCGAAGCAGGCGCCCATTCCAGTCTGCCACCTTCTCATCTAGCAGGGAGAGCAGGATGAGGCAGGGGATCTCCTCGCGGCAGGCCTGGCGCACGGCTTCTATTTCGTTCTCCTCCTGCCCGATGCCCAGCAGCACGTGCGGCGCCACCCTGCCGGGGGCGGCCTGACAGAGGGCACGGAACGAATCCATATAGTCTTCAGGAGTCCGGCCCAGGTTCATTCGGGACCGGATCGCGTCCTCGTCCAAGACCAGGTCGAAGGATATGCGATCGGCCGAGGCGGCGATGTCGGCGGCCTCCTCCGACGATACCAGCCCGGGGTGGATGTTGACCAGTAGTCCCTTTTCCCTCCGGGCTCTGCGGAGGGCCGGAAGGAACGCTTGTAGGGGGACCTTTCCCTGCGCATCACATCCTCCGCTGATCAGCACCCCTGAACCGCCTCTGGTGCGCACGTCGTTCGCTGTCCTTTCGAGGGCGGGGGGGTCGAGAACCGGGAGCATGCCTTTTAGATAGCGCCCCTGGCAATGCCTGCACATCAGCTCACAGCGGCCACCGGTCACCGAAAGGCTTGGAAAGTCCTTTCCAGGGCGGTAAAGAGCTATGTCCCTCATGGACGGGGGATGCCCGTGCATCAAAATAACGTTTGGCCGTTCTGCAGGGGCCTGCCGGGCTCGAGCGCCGCCTCTGGTGGGTTCGCCGCAGACCTACTCGATCGTTCTCTTTGTCAACATTATTATGATGGCCCCGCCCAGGAGCAGGATGGGGACGAGCGACGTCGATATCGCCCAGGGCAATACAGCGGCCAAAATGAAGGGGACAAAATAGATGGCCAGCACCTCGTGGAAATCATGACCTGAAAAGAGTTCCTTCATATCGACGGTGAGCACGAACATCATCAGGCAGGAGGCAGAGAGCACCACCCTCAGCACGAACGCGATGCTCGGGTCAGCCAATCCGCCCACGGTGTTGTTGAGCCAACCCAGTATGAACGAGGCGTTGATGACCGTGACGATGGTCCGGCCGTCCATGCCCACATACTGCTCCATCGATCACTGGCGAGCGACCGGTGGGTTTATGTGCTTATCGCAGGAAGAGCACGGAACGATCGGAGCGAACGCGGCCGTCCAAAGGCGCGATTCGGCCGCCGATGCCCATCAATGACCTCCGCGATTCGAGGAGGCCGGCTCACCTTTTCGCCGCCGTCCGCTCTTACCAGGCGGGTTCGCCGGGGACCTTTCTCCCCCTGCGACCAGTCCCCGGAAGGACCAAAAGCTTTCTTTGTCCGCGGATTTGCTGGCTTGGGCCGAAAAGGAACAAAAATTCATTTTTTGTTCCCCAGATAGTCTGGCCTGAATTTTATGGCGTGCGAAATGTCCTCGTCCCCGATGCCTAGGTAGCGGATCGTCATCTCGAGGGAGGCGTGCCCCATGAGCGTTTGCAGCTCCGCGAGGGGACAGCCCCTTTTGTAGAGATGCCGTCCGAACGAACGGCGCAGGGTGTGAGGCGACGCCTCCATCTCCAACGACCGGGCATGGCTCCGAACCAGCATACTGAGCGTCTTCTCCGAGTACCCGCTGACCTTCCCGTCGCCCTTGGGGTAGGCGATGAAGAACTCCGACCTCGGGTTTCTCTCTGCCCATTCCATGTAGGGAGCCATCGCGCTCCAGAACGCCCGGTCCAGAGGGATGGTCCGTTCCTTTCGCCCCTTCCCGCAAATGGAGAGCTGGTTCGACCCTACATTCTTCCATAGGAGGTTGGCGACCTCGCCGCGCCTCAGTCCGCAGTAGGCCATGAGCACCAGGACGCCCCTGAGCTGGGGGTTCTTCGCGGCGACGATGAACCTGGCGACCTCCAGTTCGTCCAGCCAGTTGACGTGCGTCCTGCTCACGCTTATGCGCATCTTGATCGCGGAGCATTTCCTGTTCTGACAGAACCGCAGGAAGAGCAGCAGGGCGCTGGTGTATGATTGCTGCGTGGCCGTCTTGATCCCCGAGTCCACCAGATGGTAGTAGAACTCCCGGACGTGCGACGGTTCGATGGTGGACGGGTTCAGGTAGATGTCGTTCTCCTTGGCGAACTTGCGGAAGCTGTTCAACGCCCATCGGTAAGTGTTGATGGTCCCTCGGCTCAGCATCCTGTCCGAGCACGATTGGAGCCATTGGTCCTGTTTCGCCTTCCAAGGCGGTGCCCTTGGCATTCATACGCACCCCACCAGCAGACATGCGATCTCCACGAGCACGAAAAGCACCAGCCCGGCCTCGATGATGAGCAGGGCGATGACGGTGTTATGCTCGATGTTCTCCTTCTCAGCTTCCTCCCCGGTCCTCTGCTGCTGGCGGGAAGGTGCTAGCATCTTTGTGAGATACTTCATGCGAAAACCTCCTGGAGGAGGGCCTCCGTGTGCTTCGCGCCGAACTCGGCGCGCTCTTGACGTAACTGGTGGGCTTGGGCGACGGCCTGGGCTGATAACTTCACAAAATGAGTGCATCCCTTCTGTCCAGATTCTGAGTATTGATCGACCCAAGCCCACGGGAGACGCCTCCATGCGAGGAGGAAGCCTTCCTTGCCCCACTCCGCCGCCTGTAGCAGGTCTCCTTGATTCATATGCAGGGTGCTGACAATGCCGCGATGGTCCACCGCCCTGGTCTCGAGATAGAGGAGCAGACCCTTCTGCTCGCGAGTGAGAACGTTCATAACGGCCTCCCTGCGAGGTCACGCATGGCCCCGATATCGCACTTAAGCGTACCCTTGAGGTCCACGGGGCGGAGGTGTCCGCATTCCAGATCGCATTTGTCGCAGCTCTTGGGATCGCAAGCCCGGTGGCTTTCACGGAAGGAGCAGAGGCGGGAGTACCATGGAATGCGGGGGACGGTCGAAACCCCGTACTCCGCCCTTACGCGGGACATCCTGACCCGCTCCTTCTTCGCCAGGGAGCGTTCGGAGGGGATGAAGTTGCACATCAGAACACACCCGCGTCGCGCCTGACCTTGGCGAAGCGCGCCTTAGCCATCCAGCTCAGGTAATGGTCGGCGTTGAGGTTGTCCCGGAAGGCCCGGAACTTAAGGAAGGCGTCCCTCGAGGTGCCGAACCTGCGGATGAGGAGGAAATCCTTGGTGTTGACCCAATAGCAACCGGGAGGGTTGTTCTTGATGACGTCCTCCTCCAGTTCCTCACGGCTC
>Ga0302243_1001441_pt1 | contig 16455 bp, 14 predicted proteins | sample AAG_UR_Met_MG_FD_193514 | JGI IMG/M metagenome (GOLD analysis project Ga0302243, IMG submission 193514) | Enriched activated sludge microbial communities from anaerobic digester in WTTP, New Holstein, Wisconsin, United States - AAG_UR_Met | ecosystem: Engineered > Bioreactor > Anaerobic >... | reverse complement strand
TTAAATCAAGGATTGAAACGAAGATGTTATCCGCCAAAAGTTCATAACCGTCACTGGTTTTTACTCTACAGTCCATTAAATCAAGGATTGAAACTTTGAAGATGCAAGCAATATTATACTGGACGATATCGTTTTTACTCTACAGTCCATTAAATCAAGGATTGAAACATTAAATATGGAGGTGCTGACAAAAGTATTGCAGAGTGTTTTTACTCTACAGTCCATTAAATCAAGGATTGAAACATAATATATCTGGTGAAGTATTACCAGAATTTTGAAATGTTTTTACTCTACAGTCCATTAAATCAAGGATTGAAACGTGAGTGTAATGAAAGAGAATAGAATTGCAGATCTGAGTTTTTACTCTACAGTCCATTAAATCAAGGATTGAAACCCGTAACCGCAAATCCACTGATAGAATACACCTGCGTTTTTACTCTACAGTCCATTAAATCAAGGATTGAAACAGATTGTATCGAATAATTCGATCAATAGAGTTGCTAAGTTTTTACTCTACAGTCCATTAAATCAAGGATTGAAACATTAAGAGAAAATATGTGATAACATAATGCGCGTATAGTTTTTACTCTACAGTCCATTAAATCAAGGATTGAAACATTTCAACCTCTAATGAACTTTTTTCTCCGCTTATATGTTTTTACTCTACAGTCCATTAAATCAAGGATTGAAACTGGGTATCGGATGCACGGTGCTTCTTGGGATTACGGTTTTTACTCTACAGTCCATTAAATCAAGGATTGAAACATTAACATCTGCGACAGTGTAATTGACCAACCTATTGTTTTTACTCTACAGTCCATTAAATCAAGGATTGAAACTCGGCTTTTTGCATTAAAGAATTCCAAGCAAATTCGTTTTTACTCTACAGTCCATTAAATCAAGGATTGAAACTTTGAAGTCTTATGGAACTTTTCCTGTAACATATCAATGTTTTTACTCTACAGTCCATTAAATCAAGGATTGAAACAAAGGAAGAGATTTCTTATCAGCATTGATAATGAGTTTTTACTCTACAGTCCATTAAATCAAGGATTGAAACCATTCCAGCGTCGCCACCCGCAGTCCGCTATGATTGTTTTTACTCTACAGTCCATTAAATCAAGGATTGAAACCATTCGGCTCGTAAACAATTCCGGTAACTAATCCTGGTTTTTACTCTACAGTCCATTAAATCAAGGATTGAAACTTTTCCCTATCTTCACATGATCTATGAATCCGGAAACGTTTTTACTCTACAGTCCATTAAATCAAGGATTGAAACCTAATCCCATAACAAAGAGATTATAGAAGCTATCACGTTTTTACTCTACAGTCCATTAAATCAAGGATTGAAACAATTTGACATCGACATCGACTCGATTGACATCGACAGGTTTTTACTCTACAGTCCATTAAATCAAGGATTGAAACCTTCAGTGATAATATACTCTGCGGACAGAGAACTTGTTTTTACTCTACAGTCCATTAAATCAAGGATTGAAACTGGGATGACTTGATGACCAACAATAAGACCATTGCGTTTTTACTCTACAGTCCATTAAATCAAGGATTGAAACGTGTCAAGTTGTAATGTGAAATGTCAACATGATTTCGTTTTTACTCTACAGTCCATTAAATCAAGGATTGAAACAAAAAGAATTAGGCAATACAGGCGACAATCTCAAGGTTTTTACTCTACAGTCCATTAAATCAAGGATTGAAACTCATCAAAATCAGATATTGCGTAAATGCAGATTTCAGTTTTTACTCTACAGTCCATTAAATCAAGGATTGAAACTCACTTTCTGCCTGTTTTTTTGGCACTAATATAACTGGTTTTTACTCTACAGTCCATTAAATCAAGGATTGAAACCAGCTCCTTGTTTTGCGGAAATATCCCAATCAATGAGTTTTTACTCTACAGTCCATTAAATCAAGGATTGAAACATCTGATCGGCTCGCCATTTATCCAATAGCACCGAGTTTTTACTCTACAGTCCATTAAATCAAGGATTGAAACCTAATTTTTTCCTGATACTTATCTACTTCAGCTTGTGTTTTTACTCTACAGTCCATTAAATCAAGGATTGAAACAATTTTTTGAATACGGAGATCAATATAGCGATTACGTTTTTACTCTACAGTCCATTAAATCAAGGATTGAAACGAAAATCTTTGTCTCTTTCTTCTCTTGAAAACACTATTGTTTTTACTCTACAGTCCATTAAATCAAGGATTGAAACCGCCCAATAGTTTACGATCCCGAGACCATGTATGTGTTTTTACTCTACAGTCCATTAAATCAAGGATTGAAACGCCCACAATACGGATCACCAGTAAAACTTAAAAGAGTTTTTACTCTACAGTCCATTAAATCAAGGATTGAAACTTCCAAGCGTCTTTCATACTTTTAGTTCCGCTAATAAGTTTTTACTCTACAGTCCATTAAATCAAGGATTGAAACGGATAGCCAATGTTTGTCAATATGTAATTATAGCCATGTTTTTACTCTACAGTCCATTAAATCAAGGATTGAAACTCTTCTAACGCAGATAGAAAATATTTTTGTGCTTCTGTTTTTACTCTACAGTCCATTAAATCAAGGATTGAAACTTATTCTATTATGAGCGAATTCTCCATTAGTAATATTGTTTTTACTCTACAGTCCATTAAATCAAGGATTGAAACCTATTTTAGTTAGTCGTGCATCAATGTCTAATGATGTGTTTTTACTCTACAGTCCATTAAATCAAGGATTGAAACAAAATCCTTCTGGAGAGCTGACCATAAACAATTGAGTTTTTACTCTACAGTCCATTAAATCAAGGATTGAAACTTCCATTTCCTTGAATCGCAGGAATAGAATCATATGTTTTTACTCTACAGTCCATTAAATCAAGGATTGAAACGAAAGCTCGGCATGAAAGACATCCCGGATGAGTGGGGTTTTTACTCTACAGTCCATTAAATCAAGGATTGAAACATGACACCAAACGCTATACTAATTCAATGTCCAGAGTTTTTACTCTACAGTCCATTAAATCAAGGATTGAAACATTGTAGCGGAGACGAAATATCAGAAGAAGGTGTATGTTTTTACTCTACAGTCCATTAAATCAAGGATTGAAACTTCTGCTGCCGGGAATAATTGAATGCATAAAATGGGTTTTTACTCTACAGTCCATTAAATCAAGGATTGAAACATTCCCAGTATTGCCATGATAATGTTTCCGTAAATAGTTTTTACTCTACAGTCCATTAAATCAAGGATTGAAACAATGAATTCTCTTTGACTCTGACAAATATATATATGTTTTTACTCTACAGTCCATTAAATCAAGGATTGAAACTCCTGCTTCTAATCGTTCCCACCCATTCTTGCTCGGGTTTTTACTCTACAGTCCATTAAATCAAGGATTGAAACAAAGCAATGTAACAATGAAAGCAATTGCTAGTGATAAGTTTTTACTCTACAGTCCATTAAATCAAGGATTGAAACTCAGAAATATATTGAGACCAGCAGAGAAATAGAGCTGGTTTTTACTCTACAGTCCATTAAATCAAGGATTGAAACAGTCATCCCAACGAATTGATAGGGTCGGAGGGCTACGTTTTTACTCTACAGTCCATTAAATCAAGGATTGAAACTTCTCAATATACTGAAGAAGATATTAGGTAATAGAGTTTTTACTCTACAGTCCATTAAATCAAGGATTGAAACCCTTCCCCTTCAATTTTCCAAGAACTGTTCCCTTCGGTTTTTACTCTACAGTCCATTAAATCAAGGATTGAAACATGACGATCGCTCCGGTGGTGGAGAAAGCTGACTGGGTTTTTACTCTACAGTCCATTAAATCAAGGATTGAAACCCTTCTTACCCCGGAAGGTGCAAAAAGTGATTTATGGTTTTTACTCTACAGTCCATTAAATCAAGGATTGAAACATATTGATGAGCGTGGAGAGATGAAGGGGAATGTGGGTTTTTACTCTACAGTCCATTAAATCAAGGATTGAAACGCCTGTCCCTTTACCACCGTCCATGCCGTCACTGCCGGTTTTTACTCTACAGTCCATTAAATCAAGGATTGAAACCGGAAAATATATGGATTATTGCCAAAGTGGATAGAGTTTTTACTCTACAGTCCATTAAATCAAGGATTGAAACCAGATGAGCCGATGTTGTAAAGGTGCAGGTATGTCAGTTTTTACTCTACAGTCCATTAAATCAAGGATTGAAACATATTGACGAACTGCGTGAGCTATTTTCGCCCGAAGGTTTTTACTCTACAGTCCATTAAATCAAGGATTGAAACACAATGATGTCGTAGTATCCCTCTACATTGCTCCAGGTTTTTACTCTACAGTCCATTAAATCAAGGATTGAAACTTACTCAGAATGGTATCAATAAAACGAAAGAGCATGTTTTTACTCTACAGTCCATTAAATCAAGGATTGAAACTTGCTGCTGATAAAGAATCCGTTGCAACAATTACAGTTTTTACTCTACAGTCCATTAAATCAAGGATTGAAACTCGCGATTTAGGTCTCGGGACTTTCAACCAAATGCGTTTTTACTCTACAGTCCATTAAATCAAGGATTGAAACCCAATAACGAAAGGATCATTGATTATGTCGGTTTTTTGTTTTTACTCTACAGTCCATTAAATCAAGGATTGAAACAAAACTTTATTGCTCTAACCTAAAAAGGAGATAAGGTTTTTACTCTACAGTCCATTAAATCAAGGATTGAAACAATCCAATCGCTTTCAGCGTCTCTTCATCAATGTCCGTTTTTACTCTACAGTCCATTAAATCAAGGATTGAAACGTGGGTTCAGGTATTGACGACGGAACGGCGTCAGCAGGTTTTTACTCTACAGTCCATTAAATCAAGGATTGAAACAGATTTTTCTCTACCCGCTTAATAGCATTTCTTAGAGTTTTTACTCTACAGTCCATTAAATCAAGGATTGAAACTAGAATCAGGTAAAAAAATAGAAGCACAAAAATATTGTTTTTACTCTACAGTCCATTAAATCAAGGATTGAAACAAACCTATTGCATCTTTAACATCCACAATAATATATGTTTTTACTCTACAGTCCATTAAATCAAGGATTGAAACATACTCTCGTAACTCTCCAGGATATACCGGACGAGCGGTTTTTACTCTACAGTCCATTAAATCAAGGATTGAAACATAATGTTCTGCCTCCGGTTCCGAAACAGTTCCCCTTGTTTTTACTCTACAGTCCATTAAATCAAGGATTGAAACAATTACTGGAGGACAAATGAATCAAATAATGATTGAGTTTTTACTCTACAGTCCATTAAATCAAGGATTGAAACCTTGCGATACCTGAACACGAATGTAATCTGTGCCGTCGGTTTTTACTCTACAGTCCATTAAATCAAGGATTGAAACATCCAATGACAGCAGTAGTAGGATATTGGCGAGGTGTTTTTACTCTACAGTCCATTAAATCAAGGATTGAAACTGCCGAGCAAGGAATATGAACCATACTGGCTCATTCGTTTTTACTCTACAGTCCATTAAATCAAGGATTGAAACCGGAGATTGATCCAGGCACACCGAATCAAGCGGTTGGTTTTTACTCTACAGTCCATTAAATCAAGGATTGAAACTCAGAGAAAGAAAAAAGTTTGTTAATCAAGAAATATGTTTTTACTCTACAGTCCATTAAATCAAGGATTGAAACGAGATATGAAAATATCGGAAGTGGAAGAGAAATATCGTTTTTACTCTACAGTCCATTAAATCAAGGATTGAAACCCTACGAGGACATTGCCCGCAAGGCGTGGGAATATTGTTTTTACTCTACAGTCCATTAAATCAAGGATTGAAACCAACATGTTTCCAAATTCGGTGATGAGGAGATTCTTGTTTTTACTCTACAGTCCATTAAATCAAGGATTGAAACCTGCAGCCGGTTTGGTTTCTCCGTTCCCCCAGCTGGGTTTTTACTCTACAGTCCATTAAATCAAGGATTGAAACTTTACACCGCCGTAACGCCAGGTATGCAAAAATAGAGTTTTTACTCTACAGTCCATTAAATCAAGGATTGAAACATAGTAACAGGAACGCCATAATACTCACGCACTTCATGTTTTTACTCTACAGTCCATTAAATCAAGGATTGAAACTTTTCAGAATATAGAAAAAGACAAAGCCGATAAGATGTTTTTACTCTACAGTCCATTAAATCAAGGATTGAAACATAATATCGGATTCCCAATGCTCTACTAACCAGCTGTTTTTACTCTACAGTCCATTAAATCAAGGATTGAAACAATAATCTTTCGCAAACTGATGTTAGCTATTCTCTAGTTTTTACTCTACAGTCCATTAAATCAAGGATTGAAACTTGCCAAAGTGGATAGAACCTGGAATGCAAAACTGGTTTTTACTCTACAGTCCATTAAATCAAGGATTGAAACTTGACAATGCGGAAGCGGGATTGATCGGCAATCCATGTTTTTACTCTACAGTCCATTAAATCAAGGATTGAAACTTGGCAATTTCCAGCGCCAAGGCAAGAGCCCAGAATGTTTTTACTCTACAGTCCATTAAATCAAGGATTGAAACTGGAATCAGGCGTGGTTAAAGCGGGTATCATCTCTGTTTTTACTCTACAGTCCATTAAATCAAGGATTGAAACTGTTTTATGTCTTCTAATCGTAATGCACCAGTAAAAGTTTTTACTCTACAGTCCATTAAATCAAGGATTGAAACAAATTACCTTCTTTCAATAGGGTGATGGTTGCAGTTCGTTTTTACTCTACAGTCCATTAAATCAAGGATTGAAACTGGAAAAGATGAATCTGGCATTATGGTTGTGCGCTGTTTTTACTCTACAGTCCATTAAATCAAGGATTGAAACTTACCCCAAAGTTTCAGTGTGAAGTGATTGAGAACTGTTTTTACTCTACAGTCCATTAAATCAAGGATTGAAACTTTCCATCGCTGGTATCGGAAATATGCAAGAAGTCCGTTTTTACTCTACAGTCCATTAAATCAAGGATTGAAACAATAATTACCTTCACTATCAGTCACATCTGTATAGGGTTTTTACTCTACAGTCCATTAAATCAAGGATTGAAACAGAATGGCTAAGATAACGAATGTGATAATCCATTGTGTTTTTACTCTACAGTCCATTAAATCAAGGATTGAAACCGGATGATTTGAGCTGGGCGGTGCAGCGGGAGTTAGTGTTTTTACTCTACAGTCCATTAAATCAAGGATTGAAACAACTGGAAAACATTCAGGTCAGTTTCATCTCGCTCGTGTTTTTACTCTACAGTCCATTAAATCAAGGATTGAAACATACTCTCGTAACTCTCCAGGATATACCGGACGAGGTTTTTACTCTACAGTCCATTAAATCAAGGATTGAAACCATCACATTCCTCCTGTTTCAATTAACATAAATCGGGTTTTTACTCTACAGTCCATTAAATCAAGGATTGAAACATACTCTCGTAACTCTCCAGGATATACCGGACGAGCGCGTTTTTACTCTACAGTCCATTAAATCAAGGATTGAAACATAAATGATTAACTGGATTGATAAAGTTAATACTCTGTTTTTACTCTACAGTCCATTAAATCAAGGATTGAAACCAGGTGATGAGTGTGGCGAAATGAGCATAATAAAGGTTTTTACTCTACAGTCCATTAAATCAAGGATTGAAACTATTTTGGCGAGAAGAACCGTGAATTGACAGAAGATGTTTTTACTCTACAGTCCATTAAATCAAGGATTGAAACCCGTGAGGGACGGGAAAATATGGTATAGAGGTATTGGTTTTTACTCTACAGTCCATTAAATCAAGGATTGAAACTAAAACAGCTGACTTCCAATGGTCTGACTTGTCCATGGTTTTTACTCTACAGTCCATTAAATCAAGGATTGAAACGTGCCGGAAGAATTGCTGTCCGGCATTCCCAATCCCAGTTTTTACTCTACAGTCCATTAAATCAAGGATTGAAACCTATTTCATTTCCCAAACGCATTTGCGCATCCAAAGTTTTTACTCTACAGTCCATTAAATCAAGGATTGAAACCACTATATCCGATATATTCTTTATGTTATCAGGAATGTTTTTACTCTACAGTCCATTAAATCAAGGATTGAAACCTTCCTGAGTTTCATTGAACATAACACCTACCCGTGTTTTTACTCTACAGTCCATTAAATCAAGGATTGAAACAAACGCTGATGTAGAAATGATTTGGAGTGTATCATTGTTTTTACTCTACAGTCCATTAAATCAAGGATTGAAACAGAATTGGATTTCAGTTTTTCCAGATACAGGTTTATGTTTTTACTCTACAGTCCATTAAATCAAGGATTGAAACATGACCAACAATAAGACCATTGCCGTGAGGGACGGGGTTTTTACTCTACAGTCCATTAAATCAAGGATTGAAACATATACACATCATAATATTGTTTCATCTCGCCTTCTGTTTTTACTCTACAGTCCATTAAATCAAGGATTGAAACAAATCCCCAAGAAGGAGAAATAAATGGGAAATTACAGAGTTTTTACTCTACAGTCCATTAAATCAAGGATTGAAACCCCTAAAATCAGTCCGCTATCCGCGTGGCTGATTAAGTTTTTACTCTACAGTCCATTAAATCAAGGATTGAAACAACTATGATGTGGATAGCGAATATTTGGAGGCTTATGTTTTTACTCTACAGTCCATTAAATCAAGGATTGAAACAGTTCAAAATCAATAGCTAAAACGCCCTGCGATACAGTTTTTACTCTACAGTCCATTAAATCAAGGATTGAAACTCTATCGTGACGAAGAATATCATGAAAACACGAAAGGTTTTTACTCTACAGTCCATTAAATCAAGGATTGAAACCCGAATATGCAGTCCCGCCCATGTTGAGATCTTGCGTTTTTACTCTACAGTCCATTAAATCAAGGATTGAAACTTGGCTATCATTGGCGAATCGTCAACTGGCGGATTAGTTTTTACTCTACAGTCCATTAAATCAAGGATTGAAACCGGAAATATCCCAATCAATGAGGTCATCCGGTTCTAGTTTTTACTCTACAGTCCATTAAATCAAGGATTGAAACTGGGCATCCATGCGTGGAAGCGATACGGATATAATGTTTTTACTCTACAGTCCATTAAATCAAGGATTGAAACCGCCATCGCCACAGCTGCAGACGGTCTGGGATATTGTTTTTACTCTACAGTCCATTAAATCAAGGATTGAAACATGCCCGCCATATCCAACATATCGCAATACGGGTAGTTTTTACTCTACAGTCCATTAAATCAAGGATTGAAACGCCCGCCCAAATATGCTTCCGGTGGGAGCGGAAACTGTTTTTACTCTACAGTCCATTAAATCAAGGATTGAAACCAAATCGACCCTAATGGAAATCCTATGCCGGTATTTGTTTTTACTCTACAGTCCATTAAATCAAGGATTGAAACTTTTCAATTAGCTTCCCAATAATCCCGTGTCCAGAGTTTTTACTCTACAGTCCATTAAATCAAGGATTGAAACACATATCAGTGCGTGGTGGATATGTGTTTATATTATGTTTTTACTCTACAGTCCATTAAATCAAGGATTGAAACCTGATGGAGTAATAGAGGGAACTATTATCCATATAGGTTTTTACTCTACAGTCCATTAAATCAAGGATTGAAACTTTGATTTTTCAAGCTTGTAATGCGTATAGAATTCTGTTTTTACTCTACAGTCCATTAAATCAAGGATTGAAACTCGCCAGTAGATTGATGCTTTCCAGCCGAGATTTAAGTTTTTACTCTACAGTCCATTAAATCAAGGATTGAAACCGCTTGTGTAGGTAATACTACAACTCCGAATGCTATAGTTTTTACTCTACAGTCCATTAAATCAAGGATTGAAACCGCTTGTGTAGGTAATACTACAACTCCGAATGCTATAGTTTTTACTCTACAGTCCATTAAATCAAGGATTGAAACCTTGAACCTGAGCGAGAAGACGCTTCTATAAGAGTAGAGTTTTTACTCTACAGTCCATTAAATCAAGGATTGAAACAGAAGTTCAAAGAAATTGCCACTATGACACCTTTCGTTTTTACTCTACAGTCCATTAAATCAAGGATTGAAACTTGTATTCAAACAATTGATGACCTCAATTATCCTCGTTTTTACTCTACAGTCCATTAAATCAAGGATTGAAACCTTTCTACTATTGCAGAAATAGTAGATTGGTGGATGGGTTTTTACTCTACAGTCCATTAAATCAAGGATTGAAACATTCGGCGAATGCTGATTTGGACAGATTTGGCGGAGTTTTTACTCTACAGTCCATTAAATCAAGGATTGAAACATAGACCCTATTCGCCCTGGAAAAAGTTTCCGAGTCAGTTTTTACTCTACAGTCCATTAAATCAAGGATTGAAACACAGACAATCATAAGGAATTGCTAAAGATGGCGCTCTGTTTTTACTCTACAGTCCATTAAATCAAGGATTGAAACGTGCCAATGCCTTTCTGTGCTCTGCATCTAATTTTGCGTTTTTACTCTACAGTCCATTAAATCAAGGATTGAAACTCGTTATTCTGAACAAATGATGGTGAATGCCGCTATGTTTTTACTCTACAGTCCATTAAATCAAGGATTGAAACCCTTGATCTTCCGTCCCACTGTCCCGTGTATCTTGTTTTTACTCTACAGTCCATTAAATCAAGGATTGAAACGTATCAGCAACGAGGGAGGCAAAGTCAGTGGTCTTAGTTTTTACTCTACAGTCCATTAAATCAAGGATTGAAACTTTAATTACTGAAGCAGGGAACGAGCTTCATTCTCCAGGTTTTTACTCTACAGTCCATTAAATCAAGGATTGAAACTTTGTGTTTATTGACGCTCGTTGACTGTTACTCGTGTTTTTACTCTACAGTCCATTAAATCAAGGATTGAAACCGGGTTGTGCAGAGCGTAAGGATGCCACTTCTAACAAGTTTTTACTCTACAGTCCATTAAATCAAGGATTGAAACTAGATAGTTTTCTTATATATTCCGTCATAAATTATGTTTTTACTCTACAGTCCATTAAATCAAGGATTGAAACCAAAACGCACTAAAACAAGGAGAGCAAGAGAAATTGTTTTTACTCTACAGTCCATTAAATCAAGGATTGAAACAAGCTTATCCACGGCGTCCAGACAATCCTGGGGAACGTTTTTACTCTACAGTCCATTAAATCAAGGATTGAAACTAGAGTGAAAAACAAGAAACCAATTAAAAAAACTCAGGTTTTTACTCTACAGTCCATTAAATCAAGGATTGAAACCAACGACAAGAGTTTGGGATTGTGCCTGATCGGAGTGTGTTTTTACTCTACAGTCCATTAAATCAAGGATTGAAACCCAGACACGCCCGTGCCTGTGACATCTGCTTGCACGGGTTTTTACTCTACAGTCCATTAAATCAAGGATTGAAACTAACCCAGGGTATGCGCCCCCACTTCTTTGCCCACGTTTTTACTCTACAGTCCATTAAATCAAGGATTGAAACCGGACAAGGACAAGAGGGAAAGGGGCGGAAGGGCGTGTTTTTACTCTACAGTCCATTAAATCAAGGATTGAAACTATCCCAATCCCTTCAGGCGCCGCTCTACCCGCTTAGTTTTTACTCTACAGTCCATTAAATCAAGGATTGAAACTCATGAGGATGACCCCAAACAGCCAAAGGGCAGATGGAGTTTTTACTCTACAGTCCATTAAATCAAGGATTGAAACATGGAAATATAATCATTTTTACTAATGCCAAAATAATGTTTTTACTCTACAGTCCATTAAATCAAGGATTGAAACTACTGACCGCAAAATCTCTCAATAGCATCAGACATCTGTTTTTACTCTACAGTCCATTAAATCAAGGATTGAAACTAACCTCATAAACACGATATGCGTCAACTAACGATTCTGTTTTTACTCTACAGTCCATTAAATCAAGGATTGAAACCCACAGAAGTCACGGAGAAAAGCGGAGGACCGCAGAGTTTTTACTCTACAGTCCATTAAATCAAGGATTGAAACCACCTTCCTGGGTAAGAAGGCAAGCACCTTCTCCAAGTTTTTACTCTACAGTCCATTAAATCAAGGATTGAAACATGTTAATCGCAACAGCTCTATCCCTTCCGGGTAAAGTTTTTACTCTACAGTCCATTAAATCAAGGATTGAAACGCCAAATCAATCCAAACATCAAGAGCATCTGAAATGCGTTTTTACTCTACAGTCCATTAAATCAAGGATTGAAACAGCAGTTTGCTCGGTATATTTGCCCTGAATGTGCCGGTTTTTACTCTACAGTCCATTAAATCAAGGATTGAAACGCTTAGCTTGTGACGCCTCTGCGCCATCTACGGTGAGTTTTTACTCTACAGTCCATTAAATCAAGGATTGAAACAATAGTCAGAGTATGCGCCTTCGCTACGATCTCGCCGTGTTTTTACTCTACAGTCCATTAAATCAAGGATTGAAACACGAACGATTCTTGGCGCATGAAGAATCTGAAGCAAGTGTTTTTACTCTACAGTCCATTAAATCAAGGATTGAAACCAGCTGGTGTTATCCCTGCTGCGGGGAAGATAAAATGTTTTTACTCTACAGTCCATTAAATCAAGGATTGAAACGGTAAACTCAATCAACAACGCGACCACCGTGGCGGAGTTTTTACTCTACAGTCCATTAAATCAAGGATTGAAACTCGGAAAGATTGCCAGAGCCTTCAAATACGATATGCTTGTTTTTACTCTACAGTCCATTAAATCAAGGATTGAAACAGCTTGAAGTAATCGCGCTCAACATCCGGCAGATCAAGTTTTTACTCTACAGTCCATTAAATCAAGGATTGAAACTACTCAGAGAGAATCTCGGTGATCACAAAGAGCTCAAGTTTTTACTCTACAGTCCATTAAATCAAGGATTGAAACCAGGCGTACCGCTCATCTGTGTGAAACCGCTACCGTGTTTTTACTCTACAGTCCATTAAATCAAGGATTGAAACTCGGAATATTAAGCATAGCACACCGCTTTCGCCGACGGTTTTTACTCTACAGTCCATTAAATCAAGGATTGAAACTTATGAACGCATCCAAATGGCAAACACCCTATGAACTGTTTTTACTCTACAGTCCATTAAATCAAGGATTGAAACTTATTGAGGCCAAAACGGCAAACGCCTATGCTTCCGGGTTTTTACTCTACAGTCCATTAAATCAAGGATTGAAACACCAGCGCAGAATTGACCAAATGTCTGAATATGAGCGGTTTTTACTCTACAGTCCATTAAATCAAGGATTGAAACCCAATAGCGTCAATCTGCTCAGGATAATCCAAACAGTTTTTACTCTACAGTCCATTAAATCAAGGATTGAAACCACCTTATGCCCAATATGTGCACGAAGGCAGAAAAGGTTTTTACTCTACAGTCCATTAAATCAAGGATTGAAACTAAACTATTATCAAGCGTTCAAATTCAATTCTTTCGGTTTTTACTCTACAGTCCATTAAATCAAGGATTGAAACAAGTCAAAGAGACCACCGAGAAGATCACCGCATCCTGGTTTTTACTCTACAGTCCATTAAATCAAGGATTGAAACTTGTAGAACGCGTTTTTAGCTGAAGCGTCATAGGGGGTTTTTACTCTACAGTCCATTAAATCAAGGATTGAAACTCAATACAAATCAAGGACTCACGACTATGAAAATGAGTTTTTACTCTACAGTCCATTAAATCAAGGATTGAAACACGCTAAACTGGCGGATGCCACGAAAGCGGATCCTGGTTTTTACTCTACAGTCCATTAAATCAAGGATTGAAACACGGTGAGATGCACCGCTCAATGGTGGTATCGGCTACGTTTTTACTCTACAGTCCATTAAATCAAGGATTGAAACTTTGAAGATGCAAGCAATATTATACTGGACGATATCGTTTTTACTCTACAGTCCATTAAATCAAGGATTGAAACATTAAATATGGAGGTGCTGACAAAAGTATTGCAGAGTGTTTTTACTCTACAGTCCATTAAATCAAGGATTGAAACATAATATATCTGGTGAAGTATTACCAGAATTTTGAAATGTTTTTACTCTACAGTCCATTAAATCAAGGATTGAAACGTGAGTGTAATGAAAGAGAATAGAATTGCAGATCTGAGTTTTTACTCTACAGTCCATTAAATCAAGGATTGAAACCCGTAACCGCAAATCCACTGATAGAATACACCTGCGTTTTTACTCTACAGTCCATTAAATCAAGGATTGAAACAGATTGTATCGAATAATTCGATCAATAGAGTTGCTAAGTTTTTACTCTACAGTCCATTAAATCAAGGATTGAAACATTAAGAGAAAATATGTGATAACATAATGCGCGTATAGTTTTTACTCTACAGTCCATTAAATCAAGGATTGAAACATTTCAACCTCTAATGAACTTTTTTCTCCGCTTATATGTTTTTACTCTACAGTCCATTAAATCAAGGATTGAAACTGGGTATCGGATGCACGGTGCTTCTTGGGATTACGGTTTTTACTCTACAGTCCATTAAATCAAGGATTGAAACATTAACATCTGCGACAGTGTAATTGACCAACCTATTGTTTTTACTCTACAGTCCATTAAATCAAGGATTGAAACTCGGCTTTTTGCATTAAAGAATTCCAAGCAAATTCGTTTTTACTCTACAGTCCATTAAATCAAGGATTGAAACTTTGAAGTCTTATGGAACTTTTCCTGTAACATATCAATGTTTTTACTCTACAGTCCATTAAATCAAGGATTGAAACAAAGGAAGAGATTTCTTATCAGCATTGATAATGAGTTTTTACTCTACAGTCCATTAAATCAAGGATTGAAACCATTCCAGCGTCGCCACCCGCAGTCCGCTATGATTGTTTTTACTCTACAGTCCATTAAATCAAGGATTGAAACTTGTTTTTCGTTTTTGTTATCAATAAACTTCTTGTGTTTTTACTCTACAGTCCATTAAATCAAGGATTGAAACACAATTCCTCTTACAACCTTCAAGAATATAAGTGGTGTTTTTACTCTACAGTCCATTAAATCAAGGATTGAAACTCTCTGCTTCTTTCCTGCTTCTTTCCTTGTGCAAAGTTTTTACTCTACAGTCCATTAAATCAAGGATTGAAACATAGTCATCCCGCAGTTAAGGCTATGATGAGGGATGGTTTTTACTCTACAGTCCATTAAATCAAGGATTGAAACATCTTGACAGCAAATACCAAATCAAAAACCTTATCGTTTTTACTCTACAGTCCATTAAATCAAGGATTGAAACTAATGAAAGAACGCTATTGCTTGCTTTAGTTTTTTTGTTTTTACTCTACAGTCCATTAAATCAAGGATTGAAACAAGATTTAGGCACTATTATCCTGATGATATAGGAACGGAAGAAGATAAAGATGCGGCTAAAGTAGCCAATGCAGTAATCCTTTTCTTGAAAGTGTTAGAGCTGAATAGAAATACAGGATTCATTATCACCACGAATCTGAATTCAGAAGAACTGAGAAATAGATACGGTGACTGCCTGTTTGACCGCATTATAGGTCAATTAACGATACTTTACTTGAATCCGCATTCTTATAGAAAAAGTCACGCAGAGATAGTGAAATGAAAAAAATAAGAAACCAGAAAAGGCATTTGAAGAGGAATTCGCGTGGCGTGCGAAAATAAAGAAATGCCTTTATGTGAAAATACCCGACCCGATAATGACTGGGAAAAGATTGCAGCTGATTAAAGAAAGAGGGGTGTCTGATGAATTAAGACGCACCTTTGATGGGGTTCTGGTGAAGAGTTCTGGCAACTATTGTCTGGAATTCAAGTGCGGATACAATCAGCTCACGGAACACCAAAAGGATTATAGAATGAAGATAAATGCGATAAATAATTCATTCTATATTGTGCGGAAAATTATCAAAAAAGGATTGAATGGAAGAACAGGGGAAATAATATATAAATTAACTACCCCTAAAAATAAAGTGATACAAAGTAATAATTTAGAAACTATCATTGATTACATAGGAGGTAACAATGAATAATGAAAAAGATAGAATTATATGCTCATTGGGCAAAGAATACAACGAATCACGACTGGTAGGAGAAATGATGGAGGCATACAGGATACGGCAGTGCTATACCTGCTATAGAAATTATAATCATTGCAATTATTACAATGATGCAATTGACACGGTTTCTGCCGATGTGCATAAAGGAAAAAAGGAATTGCCCGACCCTTGTCCGAACTATGAAAACAAATTCACCCGAGAAAAAAGGAAAAAAAAATGAAAAAGCAGCAATCTTATCTATCATTGAATGTATCCTTCTAGCAATCTTTCTCTTATCTGCGATTGCTATTATTATTCTATTACTT
>Ga0302243_1001440_pt1 | contig 16465 bp, 12 predicted proteins | sample AAG_UR_Met_MG_FD_193514 | JGI IMG/M metagenome (GOLD analysis project Ga0302243, IMG submission 193514) | Enriched activated sludge microbial communities from anaerobic digester in WTTP, New Holstein, Wisconsin, United States - AAG_UR_Met | ecosystem: Engineered > Bioreactor > Anaerobic >... | reverse complement strand
AGCCGTGCACGTTGTTCCTGGTGAGCTCCTTGGTCGAGACGCCGTCGATCAGGATGTCCCCGGAGTTCACCTCGTAGAAGCGCATCAGCAGGTTCACGATGGTGGTCTTTCCAGCGCCAGTAGGGCCGACGATGGCCACCTTCTGTCCGGACCGGACGTGGAAGGAGAAGTCGTGGATGACCTCACGTTCCGGCGAGTAGCCGAACGAAACGTTACGGAACTCCACGTCCCCCTTGACGTCCTTGAGGACCGTCGTCTTGCCGTCCTCGTTCTCCATCTCCGGTTCCTCCAGGAACTCGAATACCCGTTCGGAAGCGGCCGCCACGGATTGCAGGCTGGTGGCCGCCTGGGCCAACTGCGAGAGCGGCTGGGTGAAGAGACGGACGTACAGCATGAAGGCCACGATCACCCCGATGGTTATGGTGCCGTTCAGCACCTGGACCGCGCCGACTATGCACACCGCCACGTAACCGAAGTTGCCGATGAAGCCCATCAGCGGCATCATCATGCCTGAGAGGAACAGGGACTTGAAGGCGCTGTCGAACAGCTCGTCGTTGATGGAGTCGAACTCCTTCTGCGCCGCCTTCTCGCCGTTGTAGGCCCTGACGATCACGTGACCGGAGTACATCTCCTCCACGTGGCCGTTCAAACGTCCCAGGTGCTTCTGCTGGCGTTCGAAGTACTTCTGCGACTTGACCATGATCAAGGCCATCAGCATGAAGCCGGCCACCGCGGAACCTACGGCGGCGGCCGTCATGATCAGGTCGGTGTAGAGCATCATGACCAGCGAGCCGATGAGCAGCGCCGCGGAGCTCATCAGCATGCCCACGCTCTGGTTCATGGACATTCCGATGGTGTCCACGTCATTGGTGACCCGGCTCAGCACGTCGCCGTAGCTCGTCCTGTCGAAGTACTTCAGAGGCAGGCGGTTTATCTTTTCGGAGATGTCCGTGCGCAACCGCTTCGAAAGCCTCTGCACGATGGTGGCGACGATGAAACCCTGGCCATAGGTCAGCACTGCCGACAGCAGGTAGATGATCACCAGGAACGTTCCTATCTCGGCCACGCCGTCCAGGTCTATGGTCCCGGTGAACATCCCGGTGGCGATGAGGTCGGCGAGATCGCTGAGCCTGTCCGGACCTATGACCGTGAACACCGTTCCGATTATGACCAGTATGGACGCCACGATCAGCGCGGGCAGGTACTGGCGCATATAGGCCAGCATCTTCTTCCAGGCCGTCTTGAAGCTCTTGGGCTTGCCGGCCATCATGGGGCCGTGCCCGGGACCGAACCCGGCGGGACCTCTTGGTCTTGGCTTGCTATCGTCCTCGCTCATCGTCTCATGTCCTCCTCGGTGAGCTGGGACTCGACTATCTCCCTATACACCGGGCAGGTGTCCAGGAGCTCGTGGTGCTTGCCTATGCCCACCACTGAGCCGTTGTCCAGCACCACTATCTTGTCGGCGTCCAATATGGTCCCGACCCTCTGCGCCACGATCACACTGGTGACTTCGGCCGTCTCCTTCTTCAGGGCGCTCCTGAGACAGCGATCGGTACGGTAATCCAGGGCGGAGAACGAGTCGTCGAAGATGTATATCTCCGGCCGACGGCACACTGCCCTGGCGATCGATAGACGCTGCTTCTGCCCGCCGGACACGTTCGTGCCTCCCTGAGCGATCGAAGCGTAATAACCGCCTTTCATGCCCTCCACGAACTCCGCGCCCTGGGCGATGGTCACGGCGGTGCGAACGTCGGCTTCCGTGCGCTCCGAGGACATGTCCCCGTACGCCACGTTGGAGAACACCGTCCCCGAGAATAGCATGGCCTTCTGCGGCACGTACCCCATCTTCTGGTGCAGCGCCTCCTGGGTGTAATTTCGAACATCCACGCCGTCCACCTTCACGCTTCCTTCGGTGACGTCGTACGATCGCAGCAACAGGTTCACGATGGTGCTCTTCCCGCTGCCGGTGGAACCGATGAAGGCGATCGTCTCACCTTGGTCGGCCTTGAAGCTTATGTCCCTCAGGACGTAATCCGCTGCTCCCGGATACTTGAAGCTGACCTTATCGAACTCAATCTCCCCGTTCCCTGGTCGGAAGGGGACCGTCCCGTCCTTGATCGACGGCTCGGTATCGATGATCTCTTCGATACGCCGAGCGGACACTATGGCCCGGGGAAGGATGAAGAACACGATGACCAGCATCATGAAGCCCATGACCACCTGCATGGCGTAGGCGATGTACACGATCATGTCCGAGAACAGTCCGATCCGCGCCGGTATCCCGGTGGCGGCGTCGATCAGCAACGCCCCTATCCAGTATATGGATAGCGATAGCAGCCCGATAACCGAGGTCATCACCGGCATCATCAGCGACATGGCCCGGCCGGTGAACAGGTTGTTGGCGGTGAGCTCCTCGTTAGCCTTCTCGAACTTGTTCTCCTGGTACTTCTCGGCGTTGTACGCCCGAATGACCCGTATGCCTTTCAGGTTCTCCCGCATGTTCCGATTGACGTCATCCGTCAGCCACTGGATCTTCTTGAAGCGGGGGACCACGAAGTACATCAGGACCCCGATCAGGGTCAGCATGACGATTATGGCCACCGCGGTAGCGGAGGTCCACTGCCAGCTCTTGCCGGAAATCTTGATTATCGCCCAGCCGGCCATTATCGGCGCCTTGATGATCACCTGCAAACCGATGGCCACTGCCATCTGCACCTGGGTGACGTCGTTCGTGGCCCTGGTGATCAAGCTCGCCGTGGAGAACTTGTTTATCTCGTTGGCCGAGAAGGACTGCACCTTATGGAACTGGAGGGCTCGCACGCGCTTCGACAGCGATGTGGCGACGTACGCAGCGATGTAACCAATTATAAGAGCCGTGCACAGACTTCCCAGGGCCAGGCCGAGCATCGGCCAGCCTTGTCCCATCACCTGCTCCACCGTACCGCCGGTCTGCAGGAGCTTGGTGATGTGGTACATGTAATCGGGGATCTCCAGGTCCATCCAGACCTGCAGGACTATGAAGCCTGTACAGGCCACCATCAAAGCCCATTCCTTCGCCTTCAAGTGCTTCAATATCATTGCTTCAGCTCCTTCTCCAGCTCGGCGATGTATGATTCGAGCATGCGGAGGTTGTTCTGCACCCCGTCCCTGATCACCATCATGTGCTTGAGCCGTTCCTCAGGGGACCTCTCGTCCAGGGGGATGAAGTTCTCCACCTCGCCCTTCCGTTCCAGGTACGCGCGACCCATCACTTCCATGGTCCGGCTCATGAACAGTATCCCGGAGGACATGGTGGCCAGCGTCTCGTCCAGCCATCCTTCCCCTTCCGGGGTGAGGGAATAGTAGTCCTTGCCTTCCCTGTTCTCCACCGAGAGGAGCCCGTGCTCCTGCAGGCGGCGGAGAGCTGGATAAACTGCCCCGGTCTGGGGGTCCCACACACCTTTGTAATCCTCGCGCAGCGCCTTGATAAGCTCGTATCCGTACATGGGCCGGTCCGCCAGCTTGATCAGCATGATCAGCTGCGACGGGCTGATGCGGTTGCCCTTGTACATGTGCGGTTTCCCCATCATGATCGTGAACCTCTTAAGTAGATATCTACTAAGTAGCGCGGTACTACACAACCCCTATTTCAAGATGTCGGGCGGCACCGCGGGATTAGTTTAAATGGCCGGAGCCTTTCGGTCAGGACATGGACCTGACCTACGAGGAGATACCAGAGGACCTGTGGGAGGACTGGGTCTGGCTGGTGTCGCCTCCGGGGCTTACGCGCGGCGTGGAGGAGGAGACGCAGCCGCTGCTGAACAGCCCTTACCAGCTGACGTCCACCTATACCGTGAATTTTCCAAAGATAGTTCTCTTTCACATGTCCTGGAGCTGCGCCGTCGAAGCTGATGGTGACGTGAGCTCCAACGACCTGCGGGCCGCGGTGCACATGGACACCGACGTGGCGCTGCAAGGTCTGCTGTTCCTTCTGAAGAACTACCCGTTGGTGCTCCGCTGGAAGCTGGACGATTATCAGCGCGCTTCGCTGGCCCCCAACCTCTGGGACGACCTACAGGAACCGCCGGAGCTGCTCTGGCACGTGCCGCAGGAGCTGGAAGGTCGTGCGCTGGATCTGGAAAGCATCTCCATCGAGTTCTTCAATCCGTTCGTGCCAGCTCTGCGTTTGGCTGGGATCCCTCGCTCGGTCATCGGGGTCATCTCCCCGGTAAAAAGCATGGACCTCGCCATATCCTCGCTGATACCTGGCGTGGAGAGCGATTGGCGGGAGGCGATGGCCATGGCCATCTACGAGCTGGAGCGGCGTGGCCTTGTCGAAATCGCGGACCAGGGACGGATGCGCCTCACCGAAAGAGGAAGACGCATGGTGGTCACGGAGCCGCTCTCCGACTGTTTGAGCTGCCGCTGCCGCATCGAAGAGGTCATGGAATACGAGATGGGCGGGGACGACGACTGAGCGACTTTCTGTTGCCGTTCTCAATGTTCTAATGGCATTGTGCCAATGGGACCTGCCAATCGGCGCCCGAACGTTGGAATAATTTGAATCCTGGGAAGATTCGCATGACAAGCTTTATCAGGGAATAGAATATTTGGCGGTTGGGTCAGCAGATGAAGCTCTGGGATTTCGGCAGGGTTAAGGACGGCAAGGTGCAGATAGGCGACAAGATCCGCAGGCGCTTGGGCCTGGAGGACGGAAGCCAGGTCTATTCCACCCTCTTCCGCTATGAGCAGAACGGCTCCCGCGGGCACGAGATGGTGCTCTCCACCTTCGGACCGGAGAACTACCGCGAGCTCTGCAATCTCACCTTCTACATGATCGACGCGCCTGGCGCCTGCTCGCAGGCCGCCAAGTTCCTGGCCGACCGCAACGTGGACATCCTGAACTCGGTGTCGGTCAGCATGACCTGCGGCATCTCCATGGTCTGGAAGATGCTGGTGGACCTCTCGTACTACGGCGACTCCACGCAACTGATGGAGGACTTCGCCTCTTTGCGGAGAACCAGCCCGGCCGCCCTATCCAAGGTGGAAGGGCTGGAGATCAATCATTCTCACATCAGCGACCGCTACACCAAGGGCATGACCGGTCCGACCTCTGGACGGATCAAGGTCAAGCCGCTGCGCAAGGTGGCCCGCTCCCCCTCGCTCATCAGCGACGGGAACTTCAAGATCCCCAAGGACTATCTGGACAACATGGAGGACGTCAAGGAGGGTTCCCCGGTCATGATGGTCGGGGACGTGGACTCCTGGGTGCTGTCCATGTCCTTCCTGCCCGAGGACTGCAAGCTGGCGGAGATATCCCTCGAGATACCGGACAAGCCCGGAGCGATATTCAAGGCCACGGAGGCCCTGGCCGCCCAGGAAGTGAACTTACTGGCGGTCCAGTCCCGCGTCGTGGTCTACGGCCATATTATGGCCCTGGACCTGGTCGCCGACCTGCACAGGGCGGGCGAACTGGACCAGGTGGTCGCCAAGGTCCTGGACTCCCTGGGCGGGGAGTTCAAGCTCCGCAGCAAGGGGCCGGTGACCTTCTGAGGTCTGTCAGATGCTCATAGGCCGCAAGGTGCTGGTCAAGGGCGAGGTGGATTCCACCAACAACATCGCCAAGACGCTGGCCATCGATGGAGAGCCGGAGGGCACCGTCGTCTCCGCTCTGAGACAGACCGGAGGCAAAGGCCGCACTGGCCGTCACTGGGAGTCCCCGGAAGGCGGACTTTATCTGTCCATAGTCCTGCGGCCGGACCTGCCGGCGCAGGACCTGACTTTGCTGACCGTCCTCTCCTGCCTGCCGGTCGCCCAGGCCATAGAGGAAGTGTGCAAGGTCGTTCCCCGCATAAAATGGCCGAACGACGTGCGCATCGACGGCAAGAAGGTCGCTGGCATCCTTACCGAGGTCTGCTATCGGGGCGGAGAACCGCGCTTCATGGTCCTGGGCATCGGGATCAATCTCAACACCGACGTGTCGGCGCTCAACGTCCCGGAAGCGGGAAGCCTGAAGGACATCTGCCAGAGAGAGCTGGACCCTGAGCTTTTCTTGAACGTCCTGCTCTTCAAGCTGGACGAGTTCTACGCCAGGTTCAGGAAAGGGGACCGGGACCTGGACCTGTATGCGAGATACTCCGAGTCCCTGGGCCAGGACATCGAAGTGCGGCTGGGGGACCAGAAGGTGCGGGGACGCGGCATGCACCTGGACCCGGACGGGGCGCTGGTGTTCCGTTCGGAGGACGGGATGATATATCGCGCCACGTCCGTGCACGACGTGGTGCCATTGGACCGCGGTCAGGTGAGGTTCGACAGCAAGTAACGTTCATTAATCATGAATACGCATAATGAGGGGAGAAACATGGGCGAGGACAAGGTCAAGGAGCTCCGGGACATGAAGAAGAGGTCCCGGGCCGGTGGAGGAGCTGAGAGGGTCGAGGCGCACCGCGTGCAGGGCAAGATGACCGCCCGCGAACGCGTGGAAGCTCTGCTCGATCCGGGCTCGTTCTCCGAGCTGGATACCTTCGTCTCGCATCAGGCCTACCATTTCGGAATGGAGAAGCAGAAGGTACCCGGGGACGGCGTGGTCACCGGACGCGGAACCATCGAGGGAAGGCAGGTGTTCGTCTACGCCCAGGACTTCACCGTCTTCGCCGGTTCCGTCGGCCGCATGCACGCCAAGAAGATCTGCAAGGTCATCGACCTGGCAGTGAAGACCGGATGCCCCATCATCGCGCTCTACGATTCGGGCGGGGCCCGTCTGCAGGAGGGCGTTGATTCCCTGGCCGGTTACGGTGAGGTCATGTTCAGGCATTCCCTCGCTTCCGGGCTCATTCCGCAGATCGCCATGGTCATGGGTCCCTGCGCCGGCTCCGGCGTGTACGCCCCGATGCTGAGCGACTTCGTGTTCATGGTCAAGGACAAGTCGTTCATGTTCATGGTCGGGCCGGACGTGATAAAGGCCGTGCAGAACGAGATGGTCACCTTTGAGGAGCTCGGCGGAGCTAGCGTTCACGCCACCCGCTCCGGTTCCGCGCACTTCGTGGCCGAGGACGACATGGACTGCGTGAAGCAGGTCAAGAAGCTGATGTCCTACCTGCCGAGCAACAACCTGGAGCAGCCGCCGAAGAAGCAGATGGGCGACGATCCGGAACGCCGCGAGGATTCCCTGGACACCATCATACCGGAGGACCCCATGAAGCCCTACGACATGAAGGAGGTCGTCCGGAAGGTCGTGGACAAGGGTGAGCTGTTGGAAGTGCAGGAGCAGTTCGCCCGCAACATCATCACGGCCTTCGCCCGAATGGACGGCGCTCCGGTCGGCATCGTGGCCAATCAGCCCATGGCCTTGGCTGGAACGTTGGATGCCAACTCCTCGCTGAAGGCCGCCCGCTTCGTGCGCTTCTGCGATTCGTTCAACATTCCCGTCGTCACCCTGGTGGACGTTCCAGGTTACATGCCTAGCGTGGAGCAGGAGAACGGTTCCCTGCTGAGGGATTCAACGAAGCTCCTCTATGCCTACGCGGAGGCGAGCGTTCCGAAGATCACCCTCATCACCCGGAAGGCCATCGGCGGGGCGTACTGCGTCATGGGCTCCAAGGCCTTGCGTTCCGACGTTAACTTGGCCTGGCCGACGGCGGAGATATCCATCGTCGGACCGGAGGGAGCGATCAACATCGTGTTCAAGCAGGAGCTCATCATGGCCGACGATCCCCAGGAGAAGAGGGACGTGCTCATCTCCGAGTACCGCAAGATGTACGCCTCGGCGTTCTTCTCGGCGGAGCGCGGCTATCTGGACGATATCATCGAACCTAACAACACTCGCATGCGAATCATCGAAGGATTGCAGATGCTGGACCGCAAGCGCGAGGCCCGCCCGGCCAAGAAGCACGGTAACATGCCGCTGTGAGGTGTTCGAATGAAGATCAAGATAATGGACACCGTGCTGAGGGACGCGCACCAGTCGTTGCTAGCTACGCGCATGCGCACCGAGGACATGCTGCCAGCGGCGTCGATGCTGGATGAGATCGGCTACTGGTCGGTGGAGATGTGGGGCGGGGCGACGTTCGATACCTGCCTCAGATTCCTGAGGGAGGACCCCTGGGAGCGCATCACCAAGCTCAAGAAGGAGATGCCCAACACCCCCTTCCAGATGCTGCTACGCGGTCAGAACGTGGTCGGTTACCGGCACTACTCCGACGACATACTGGACAAGTTCGTCAAGAACGCCTGCCGGCGCGGGATCGACGTCTTCCGCATATTCGACGCGCTCAACGACCACCGCAACATGCAGATGGCAATGCGCTCCGTGAAGAAGTACGGAGGCGTGGTCGAGGCGTCCATATCCTACACCATCTCCCCGGTGCACACCATAGACGGATACATCAAGTTCGCCCGCAAGCTGCAGGACATGGGTGCCGACACGATCTGCATCAAGGACATGGCCGGCATGCTGGCGCCGATGGAGGCCTACGAGCTGGTCAAGCAGCTGAGGGAGGACATCGGGCTGCCGGTGCACCTGCACTGCCACGCCACCTCCGGAATGGTGATGTCCACGTACACCAAGGCCATAGAGGCCGGGGCGGAGATAGTCGACACGGCCATCTCCAGCATGTCACTTAGCACGTCGCAGCCACCGACGGAGGCGGTCGTCGCCATGCTCCGCGGAACGGAGTACGACACCGGTCTGGACCTCAAGAAGCTCACCGTCATCTCCGAATACTTCGAAGCGGTCCGCAAAAAATATCAGGCCTTCGAGAGCGGCTTCACCGGCATAGACACCAACGTGCTGGTGTACCAGATCCCCGGCGGAATGATATCCAACCTCATCTCCCAGCTGAGGGAGGCCAAGAAGGAGGACCGCCTGGCCGACGTCTACGACGAGGTGCCCAAGGTGAAGGCCGACCTCGGCCACGTCCCGCTGGTTACGCCAACGTCCCAGATAGTCGGAACGCAGGCGGTGCTGAACGTCATCACCGGCGAGCGTTACAAGATGGTGACCAACGAGACCAAGAACCTGGTTCGGGGCCTCTACGGAAAGACGCCGGCGGACATCGACCCGGCCATTCGCAAGAAGATCATAGGTGACGAAAGACCGATAACCGTCCGTCCGGCCGACCTTCTGGAGCCGGAGTTCGAGAAGCTGTGCAAGGAGATCGAGGAGTACGCCTGCAAGGAGAACATGAGCTGCTCGGAGGAGGACGTGCTCTCGTACGCCCTCTTCCCCCAGGTCGCCCTGGACTACTTCAAGCACCGCCAGATGATGGAGAAGGGAGTCAACTATCGAGATCTGGCGGCCATCGCCGTACTGTACATGCGCTCCACGGAGAAGCATGTCTCCTCCAATGACCGGGGCAGCGGCAACGTGGACGCCTGGAAATGCGCGGCGATAAACGAAGCGGTGGGCCGCGGGGGGTGGCCGCTGTGAAGCTGCGCATCACCGTCAACGGTCAGGAGTACGAGGTCGTCGTGGAGAAGAACGGCGGCGATTACCGCGTCGCCATAGGCGATCACGTCTTCAAGTGCATAGTCAAGGACGAGAAGGTGCTGGTGAACGGCGAGGTCGCGCCGATCATCATCGAGGGCGATCTGGAGGAGGGCGCCAAGGTGCTGTCTGACGACCGCACCATGGAGGTCAAGCTGCACCATGTGCGGGAAATAGAGCACATCGCCCTGGAGGAGATGGAGGACGGTGGACGGTCCGAAAGCGCATCCGGCGCAGTACTATCGCCCATGCCCGGCAAGATCATGTCCGTCAAGGTCAAGGTAGGCGATGCGGTCGCCGCCAACCAGGTGGTCTGCGTCCTGGAGGCCATGAAGATGGAGAACGAGGTGCAGACCGAGGTGGCCGGCAAGGTCAAGGAGGTCAAGGTCAAGGCCGGGGAGACGGTGGAGGGCGGACAGCCCCTCATCGTGGTGGAGCCTTAGAAGTCCAGGGCCTCCGCCGCTTCCGTCAACTCCGCCCTCATGTCCTTAGCGGAGCAGATGGTGACGCAGGCCTTGCCACCGATGAGCAGGGCCTCCGCCGCCTTCGCTATCTGTTCGGACGTCACCGCGTTTATCTCGGCCAGCTGCTCCTCGATGCTCATCACCTTTCCTTTTTCCAGGAACTGCCCGAGGTGCGACGACATGTTCTGGTCCGGGCGGCAGGCGTTGCGCAGCAGCGATCCCTTGAGACCGTTCTTGGCCTTTTCCAGCTCACCTTCGTTCAGCCCTTCCTTCCTGAAGCGGGACAGTTCCTGGCCGAAGGTATCGAAAAGACGCGGGACCTGTTCCATGGACGTCGAGCAGTAGGTCATGAGCGCCCCGCAGTCCGGGAAGGTCAGGGGATACATGCTAATCGAGTACACCAGACCCTCCACCTCCCTAATCCGATGGTTGAGGCGGGATGACGTTCCTCCGCAGAGCACCATGGTCAGCATGCCCTGGGCCAGCGACATCTCGTGCGCGGCCGAATATCCTGGCACGCCGATCCCGATGTAGGCGCGGTCGGAACCCTTCTCGAAGAAGTTCACTCCGGTGCGGATCTCCGGTCTGCGGCGCCTCTTGGTGGCGGCCTTGCCGCCCACGGCATCGAATCGCCCGGCCCATTCCAGCACCCGGGAGAAATCGACGTTGCCGACGGCGCAGACCACCACGTGCGGCGGGTGATAGTGCGTTCCGTGGTAGTTCAGAAGGAACTCGGAATCGAAACCGTCCAAGCTCTCCGGAGTACCCAGTATGGACCTGGACAGAGAGTTGCCGCGGAACATCGATTCGGACATCTTGGTACGGAGATGGGCCGCGGGATCGTTCATGCGCATGCCGATCTCCTGCTTGACGATGTTCCGCTCCAGATCGACCAGCTCGGGGTCCATGCGCGGGTTCAGGAAAACATCGGAAAGCAGGTCCTCGGCGGTCCTCAGCGACTCGTCGATGGTGAAGGCGTAGAAGCAGGTGTGCTCGTGAGTGGTATAGGCGTTCAGATAACCGCCGGAGGCCTCGATGCCCTCGTTGATATCGCGGTAATCCCTGGTCTTCGTCCCGCGGAAAAGCATGTGCTCCAGGAAATGCGACACCCCGCTCTCCTTGACCTTTTCATCTCGGGAGCCGACGGTGGCGGCGACGGACAGCGCCACGGTATGAACGTAAGGCATGCTCTCCACGATGACCTTGATGCCGCCCGGGGTGCTCCCGACCTTGATGTTCTGGTCCACCCTTCGGCTGTTTCCGGAACGCTCCATGAGCGGGATATGTTTCCTCTTAATGAAATGGATGCCGCCCTCAGCCTCTCCTGTCATTCCGCCGTCCTCTCTCCTTGCGGCGGCGCAGCCAACGGTAAAGATCGGACTCGTAACCGTTCTCCTGCCCGCATCGGGGGCATCTCTCGTATCGAACGTCGACTGCGTTCCAGCCCTTGATGCGCGGGGGGAACTGGTGGCCGCATTTTTCGCAAATGCGGACCGGTCTCATTTCTTGGAAACCGGCTTCGTGCTGAGATAGGTCTTCAGACCTTCGATGTCCAGACGCAGCATGACCATGTCGCCCACGCTCTTGACGTCCTTGGACAGAATGGATATCTGCGACGATGGCGCCAGACCCTTCTGGAGGTCCAGGGACTGCTTGGCGGCCTTATCCAGCTTGATCCCCAGCTTGCCGATCTCCCAGCTCCTGGTCATGTCAAAGAACACGTTGTCCATGAACCCTACCTGCTTGCCGTCCTGGCCCACCACCTTCTTGTTGAGCAGGTCGCCGGCGGTCATGAACACCTTCCTCTCGTCCACCACGACCTCCTTGACCTGGTCCATCTTGACCGCCAGGGTGACGGTGTCGCTGACCGAGGACACCTGCGGAGTGGCCACGAAAATCTTCCGCGCGCCTATGGCCTTCTTCTTGAGCCCCAAGGCGGCCTCGTTCCCCTTCCGCACGCTTATCCGGATGGCCGGCACCTTCCAGTTGTCCGTGTCGATACCGACCCCGTCCACGGTGCCGATGATGATAGCGTCGGAGCTGATGACCTCCTTACCCATGATGTCCTCTAGTCCTGACATGTTCTCCCTGGCGATGAACTCCCTAGATTGGTATTAATCCTATCGCCCCTAAACCGGTATTAGGAACGCCAAAAGGAGCGACGCGACCGTCGATCGCCCGCCATCACGGCCTGTCAGGTCGAACATCTCTGATGATTAGCGGCGGTGGAGAATGCGTTACAGCCGCTGCCGTCCGCTAGCGTGAAACGGTTCGGCTCTGCTGCCTCATGTACTGTGCCAGGTACATGTCCGTGCCGCTACCCAGTCCGGTGGAGCCGCTTCCTTTCCAGCCGCCGAAGGGCTGCGCTCCGACCATGGCTCCGGTGGTCGCGCCCCGAGCCCGGTTGGCGTAACTGACCCCCGCCTCGATGTTCTCGAAGAAGTACTTCACCTCGTCCTCGTCGTCCGAGTATATCCCGGACGTCAGGCCGTATTCCACGTCGTTCGCCCGGCGCACCGCGTCCTTCAGGTCGGTGAAGCGCTGCACGCACAGTATAGGAAGGAAGAGCTCGTTCCTGACCAGGAAGTGATCATCCGGGAGTCCGGTGACCAGCGTTGGAGTGGCGTAGAACCCCTTGGACAGCTTTCCCTTCATCGCCTCCCCGCCGACGTGCAATACACCATCGATGCGAGCCTGATGGGAGTATGCCAGATAATCCTCCAAAGCCTTCTGGTGTATGACCGGTCCGGTGAAAGTCGCCCTTTCCCGGGGATCCCCGACGCGCAACCGGGAAAGGTGCTTCATCAGGTGGATCATGAACTCGTCGTACACCAGCTCGTGGACGTAGACCCGGGAGCAGGCGCTGCACTTCTGACCGGAGTAACCGAAGGCCGAGATGGCCACGCCGGCGATCGCCTTGGCCAGATCGGCCTTCTCGGTAACGATGGCCGGGTTCTTTCCTCCCAGTTCGGTTATCACCGGGATAGGGTAGCGGCGCGGGGACGAGAGCAGCCTGTACCCCACATCCTTGGAGCCGGTGAAGGCGATCCCGTCGATCTTGTCGCTGGAGACGAGCGCCTCCCCGGCCACGGAGCCGCTTCCGGAGAGCAGGTTGATGACGCCGTTCGGAACGCCAGCCCTCTCGTACACGTCATACAGCATGTGCACCGCCAGAGGCGCCGGGGTGGACGGTTTCAGCACCGCGGTGTTGCCAGCGATCACCGCCGCGGTCAGCATCCCTGCCGATATGGCGATGGGGAAGTTGAACGGGCAGACGATGGCCCATACGCCGTAAGGCCGCATGACGCTGACCGGTTCCTCGTCCGCATAGGCAGGAACGGTATCCTCCCGGAAGCCGTGGCGCGCTTCCATGCGGTCGGCGTAGAACGAGATGAAGTCCACCGCCTCGTCCACTTCGCCGACCGCCTCGTAGCGGTTCTTGCCGTTGTCCATCGTTATCGCAGCCGCGATCTCGAACAGCTCGCGGCGCATGATCTCCGCCGCCTTTCGGAATATCACCAGGCGCTTGTCGAGGTCCATGACCGACCAGGTCTGGAAGGCCCGGCGGGCGGCGGACAGGGCCAGGGACGCTTCATTCCTACCTCCCAGGGAGAACTCGCCCACGACCAGTTCGGTGTCGATGGGGCTGGTGTCTGTGAAATATTTTCCCGTCGAGACCGGTTTACCGTCTATCAGGCTCTCGTAGGTCGACCTGACCTCCAGGGATTGGACGAACCTCTCCACCGCCCTGTCGTATCTGGTGTGGAACGACGATTCCTCGCCTGCCTTGACCATGCTCTCGTAGGTGTTCAGGTTCCTGAAGCTCGTGATCGCGCCCCCTTAACTCAATAGGGTGGATGACGATAATAAGGCATCGAACCTTCTGTTCGTCAGATCCCGCTGAAAACCGCACAAATTTATATCGTAGGCAACCCGATGGCCTATGTCGTTCTAAGGAGTTGTTGTTCTGACGCCCGAGCCGTACCGTACGAATGCCGAGGAGGTCCTGGACCTGGTCCGATCGAAACGCCTAGCTTTGCTCTCGGACGTCAACGGCATGCCGACGGACCCGGTGGCCGACGTCCGGCGAACCTTGACCGGACTGCTGTCCGCCCCCGACCTGTGGAAGGTGGACCTCGGAGCGTGCCTGGACCTGGTCGACCGGGACCTGGCCAAGAAGGCCGGACTGGAACCGATGGTCGTACGTGAACGGAAGGCATGGGAGCAGTCCGGGTTGCTGGCCCCTCTTGACGCCATGTCAACCGGCGGCGCTTTCACTTTGCTTCTGGCGCTGAGGGAGGCCCTGGCCTGTTCATTGCTGCGCCTCTGCCTGGACGCGAACACGGGGAACGTCGAGCATGAAGTCCAAGACTCCGACCTGAGGGAAGGAGTGCTGCGCGGCCTCGCTCTGGACCTGGGGAAAGGGTGGTACAAGGTTGGTGAGGGCGACGTTCCGGTCATCAAGGGAGATGCCGGTCTGCGCTCTCTCCGTTCGTTGAGGCGGTCCCTGTGCCGGAAGCTCGGAACTACCTCCGCCCAGCTACCTTTGGCACTCCGGACATCGGAGCTTGATATCGCCCTGGGGGAGGTCCTATTAGGCTCCCCGGTCTCGCTCGAAGGGTTCGCGTTCGATCACATCTGCCAGGAGTTCCTGTTCCATACCGTTCGGGACGTCTTCGGCGGCTGCTTGGTTCCGGAAAAGGGAATTGGGATGGAGATCGAGCGCCGGAGGTGGCTGAGCGGTCTGCCGCATAGGTACGAACCGCCTGCGCCGGCCAAAGCCAGCAACGCCGCGGTCATAGGTCTCGGATTCTTGGGCGCCTCGCTGCTATCCGCTCTCGCCATTACGGCCACCAAGGCCGCCATCTCCCGTAAAGGGGACGCCCCCCTGGAATACCCGGAGACGGCGTACTCGTTACCGTGCATAATGGGCTGGGACGGGGAGGAGGTGGCCAGCCTGGAGACGCTGCTCGAGGTTCTGGAAAAACATTCCCTGTTGCCGTCGGAGATGGGATTGCCGCAGGCCCTGGAGGCCGGACGCTTGGCCATGATCGCCGCCGAGGCTCTGGAGGCGTTGAGATATCTGGACGGGGACCCGCACGCCGGAACCTCCGCGGTTGGCTTCATCCCGGACAAGGTGCTCAGAGAACTAGGGTTGGCGCTGGTGGACGACACCATTCCCGGAGCGGCCGTGATCATGGGCATCCCCCAGGACCGCCGTCAGCTGGTGAGCACCGTTCGGGAGCTGCAGGCGCGCGGAATGCTGATAATGGCCGCCGATGAGGTGGTGAAGGTTCTGCAGGAGAACGAGGTGCAGATGGGGCTGGGCATGATGCTCTACCCCCTGGGAAATTTCACGCAACTGGTGCATTCCTTTGACTTCGTGGTCCGCGCCGCCCTATCCTTCGGAGGGTTGCAGAAAGGGGACTCGGAACGGTTGTCGGCGTACCTGGCCAAGCGCCCGAAGGCCTTCGTCCTGCACTACGGACCGCTTGATGCTTGCCGGGCGTCTCTGGCTTTGGCGGCGCTGCTGCATAACGTTCCGATCGTCACCGATCAGCTGGTCGAAGGCGTTCCCGACCTTCTAATGCACAAGGAGCCGGCGTCGATGCTGCAGGGCGGCCTGGAATCCAGGGACATCAGGACCGCGGTGACCCTGGTGGACATCCCGGTGCCCTTCGGCCCGGCCTTCGAAGGCGAAACGGTCAGAAGACCGGACACCTACTTCGAGGCCGGCGGCGGAAGAACGCCGTCCTTCGAGCTGCTGAAGATGCGCCCGGAGGAGCAGGTCAAGGACGGGGCCATAATGGTCATCGGACCGGACGTGGACCGGCTATCGGAAGGATCGCAGTCACCGTTGGCGATACTGGTGGACGTTTTCGGCAAGCGCATGCAGGAGGATTTCGAATCGGTGATGGAGAGGCGCATCCACCTGTACCTGAACTTCGCCGAGGGCGTGTGGCACACCGGGCAGCGCAACATGAACTGGATCCGGCTGAGCAAGAAGGCCTTCCGGGCGGGGTTCCGCCTGGAGCATCTGGGGCGGATACTAGTCACCAAGCTCAAGGAGGAGTTCGGGAACATCGTGTCCCGGGTGCAGGTCACCATCGTCACGGACGAGAACGAGCTGAGGAATAGGATGCCGGAGGCCCTGGCCGCATTCCAGCTGCGGGAGGAGCGCATGGCCGGCCTCACCGATGAGAGCGTGGATACTTACTACTCCTGCCTGATGTGCCAATCGTTCGCTCCGGACCACGTGTGCATAATCACGCCGGAGCGCCTCGGACTGTGCGGCGCCATCAACTGGCTGGACGCCAAGACCGGGAAGGAGATCGTTCCGTCCGGTCCGAACCAGCCCATCGCCAAGGGGGAGGAGGAGGACGCTGACAAAGGCTCCTGGAAAGGGGTGAACGAGGCGGTGACCGCCCTGACCCGCGGGAAGATAACCAGGTTCTGCGCCTACAGCATGATGGAGGACCCCATGACGTCCTGCGGTTGCTTCGAGGTCATCGTGGCCATGAGCCCGGACATGCAGTCT
>Ga0302243_1001432_pt1 | contig 16537 bp, 9 predicted proteins | sample AAG_UR_Met_MG_FD_193514 | JGI IMG/M metagenome (GOLD analysis project Ga0302243, IMG submission 193514) | Enriched activated sludge microbial communities from anaerobic digester in WTTP, New Holstein, Wisconsin, United States - AAG_UR_Met | ecosystem: Engineered > Bioreactor > Anaerobic >... | reverse complement strand
TCCAATATCAAATTCCAGTATCCCCGTTCCAATTTATACTCATATAACTCCAGCCAGATTTTATTCCAATCAAAAAAGAGATTAAGCTTTTTCCTTGCATCGTCATCAATTGCCAGCTTATGTTCCTTTGTATTAATAGCAATATTGGAACTAGCAATACCTTGTGCATTGCGTTTTTGGCTAAGGTAAGCGGATAATTTAGGCATCAGATCAAGGGTTATGGAGAAATTTTCCTCTTTTAGGAATAAAACTTTTTCCTTATTGAAATCCACATCTTTTTTTGCTAAGGTATATAGGGTTTCCCATTTTTCCACATTATTAGGTTGAACAGGTATTTCAATGGTTTCCAAGTCCATTTCTTCTTTACTTAGTGCCTCTAAAAATTTGCTTAGATAGTCCGCCCGGATTCCGTAAATATTCAAATTCTCCAGCTGTTTTATATCCTTTTCCATACTGCGTTTCAGGGTCATATTTTGTCCCTTTAAACGAACTCCTCTACCGAAAAGTTGAATAATTTGCGGTCCTTGTCCTGTTCCTATATTTAATAAGCCCATAGAGGATACTCTCCAGGTATCCCAGCCCTCAATAAATTTCTTGGAACCGATAAGAATATTAACTGAAGAATTTGGTGCTTTAATATGATCAAACAGAGATTCCGAAATAGCATCCGTTTCTACCGGTAGTCCTATTTTTTCCAGTTGCTTTTTAAAACTAAAAACATCGCCGATATTGATAACGCCAAAGTATTTATTTTCTCCGGTTTTTAAGCCAAATTCACCTTTAGCGCTTTTCAATTCGTAAATACCAAAACCACCTTTCCCGCCAAAAATTTTAGTGAATAAATCCTCTATATTCAGTCCTTTCTCTTTTATATATGTGAACTTATTAGCAAAGATATCTTCTCCGCTTTCGTTTTTAAATTCCGCTTTTCCTGTTAAAATAGCTGTCAGCTTACTATTTACCCAAGCGGGGTCTTTGATTACTTTATGTAAAAAATTGACAATTTGAACTACATCAGATTCTTCTTCACTACCAGTAACCGTTGTTCCCACAAAAATCCACAGGGGTTTTTCCAGATTTTGTTTTTCCGCCAGCCCTTTTCTATCCTCAAAGATAAGCGATTGCTCATAGAAATCAAGTAAATTGGCTAAAAACATTGTTTCCTGAAATCTGGTTTCCTCTACTTTAATATTTTTCGCATTTATCACGGAAAAATCCTTGCCATAGCCATCCAGATAAAAGTATTTATAGGAATAATCAAAAATAATTGCCTTGGCATATTCCTGTAAGGTAACCTTATTTTTCTCGCTTAGTATTTGTCCGAAGGTTGCGCTATATTCAAAAACCATTCCGTTTTCAGCCAGGGTATCTCTCAATTTTGCCCATTTTTGTTCTTCCGCTTTTTTCCCTTTATGTCCTTCATCTACGAATATCAGTTTTCTTCCCTCAAAAGCATTTATGGAGATAGTTACTCCCCCTCCTTTTTTGGTTTCCACCAATTTAGTCATTTCAATTACCAAAACTTCATCTTTATTCTTTAAACTATCCGTAAAACCATAATTTTCATAATAGAGACGACAGGGAATTCCGCTTTTTGTTAATTCTTCATAATGCTGTTTGGAAAGACCTTCATTGGGAGTTATCAACATAATGCTATCGGGAGAAAATAGTTTATAATGCAAAAACTGATAATAATTGATGTGCATAATTAAGGTTTTTCCCGAACCGGTTGCCATCCAGAAAGCTATCTTATTCAAATCATCTTCAGTAAAAGCATTTATTGCTTCTACTTTATTTTCCTTTTTATAGCGTTCTAAAAATTCATTCAGATCATAGATAAAATTGGTCTGATTATTTTTTATGTTATCTAACAGGATTTCTGTAAAGAGCACTGCCAGATATTGAAAATACTTTAATCTAATCGGTTCCCGATGTCTATTTATTTGAGATAAATAACCCTCAATATTATCATCATAATGCCTAAGTTTATTTATAGCTATAACGCTCTGATTTGCCTCGTTTATCTTGTTGTTAAAATAGATAAGAAGAACCTCCAAATAGTTATCCTTATCATTAACATCTTTCAGCTTATCCTGTAAGTCCTTAAATTCACTTACTCCCAAGAGTGATAGCAGATATTTGTTCAGAACCAGATACTTTTCTATGTTCATTTTTTTTATCCCATCAAGCGTTTAAATTCACTATCCGTAGAGCGAATTTCTACCCGTTTTTCACCCCAGTCCGGAGTCAGGTTATTCTGTCCGTTAATATATACAATTTGCGGTTCCCAATCTTTCAATTGTTCCATAATGAAATCCCTATCCTTATTATAATCATCCTCATTCCAGTTGTCATTATAATCTCTCCAGACAACTGCTATTTCCTGACTGCCTTTTTGCCCTGAAATAAACAAATATTTCCTTCCCTGATTGCGCACCTTCATTTTTTCAACTTTCAAGCCCAAAAGATAATTGAAGGTCTCGGGTAAATCTACAATCACTTCTCGCGGTTCGCCAACTTCTTCCCAATTTACTTTCAGCTTATAGGAAAAAGGTGTTTTCAATTTTTCTATATTTAGCAAACTGAAATTTTCCCGCGTTTCATAATCTATAAAATATCGGAATAAATATTCATCGGATAAACTCAAATCTATTTGCTCACCCTCTGGTTCTCTAATTTCCAGATTATCCAGAGTGTCTTCATATTGCTCCAATACCTGATATTGGAAAAATCCCCCGGCTTTCTTTTCATTATAATTTTCCTGAACATCTTTCTCTTTGGAAATACCCGATTTGTCATAAAACAAGACCTTCTTCATCCTGGACATAACCACACTCCAAAAATGTTCGCCCATTTCTATACCTATCCATTTTCTTCCCAATTTATGAGCTACCGCTGTTGTTGTTCCGGAACCCAAAAAGAAATCCATCACTAAATTTCCTTCATCCGAAGTGGACTCAATTACTCTCTTTAATAATGCCTCAGAATTCTCAGTGGAGAAATTTTGTGTTTGGCTATAACTATTAATATCTGTCCAATTTGAATCTACTATTTCTTTATCACTCATAAAATATTGAGGTATTTTATGTTGTAAATTCCCATTTACGTCTATATATTCTTTTTCGATTATTCTAATTCTATCCTCATTAACAAGTTGTCCAATAGTTTGTTGAGAAAAAGTCCAATGCCTTCCATGAGGAGCAACATAAATTTCATTATTTAAAGATATTGTATGATGTTTAGGATTTTCTTTTGGAGAATGCATATCTATCCAGTTTTGTTTTGAAATTCTATCTTTTGACTGTGGAATAATATTAGATTGATCAGTTGAAGAATAAAAAAATATATTTTCATGTGCAGGATTAAATCTAATATTTATTGGACCTTGAATATTTGATTTTCGTATTATTAATTCATTTCTAAAGTTATCCTTACCAAATACATTATTCATTATTGCTTTAACAATCCAGTTTCCATTATAGTCACAACGGACAAAGATACTTGCGCTGTCTTTCATAGTATTTTTAGCTAAGGACAATCTATTTTCCAATAAGCTTGCCCAGGTAGAGTCCTTATATTTAACATTGTAAAGGTAATCGGCATCCTGTTCCTTATTAAATGGGGGGTCAATATAGATTGTCTGGATTTGCTCCTTATATTTCTCTAAAATAGTGTTTAGTGCCTGCCAGTTTTCGCTTTTGATCAGCAAGCCATCTAAGATTTCATTCAGGTCTTTATGTTCGCTCAATTTTTCCAAAAGAATGTCTTTGAAAGAGGGGTTGAAATATTTGGTATCCAGAGGTAATTTTTTATATTCAGTGTCTATAAAATCCTTTCTGAGGTAGAGGTCATTTTCCGTTTCTATTTTACCGAAACCGAGTTCTTCCCATTCCTGCAGTTGTTTCGGGTTTTTCAAGATTTCTTCTATAGTGTAAGCAAGGAAGTCATTATCCGTAAATTGGTAAATTCTATCCAGCGAGATAACATAATCGGTGCTTAAAACGAATTTTTTCTTTTCCCACAGTCGTTTTTGGAAGTTTTCTATTTGAGCGAGGAAGTCAATTATATCTTTTCCGATATCTCTAACCACTTTTGCCCGGGTAATGTGTTTATCCAGAAATTTTTCCTGTTCCAGAGTATCTATATTCATTACTTCGTCTTTAATGAAGAATTCCAGTTGTTCGGAAAGAAACTTTTTGAGGTCTTTATGAATGAAATAGTCCTTAGTATTTTTAGCGGTAAATCTGTTCAGCTGATAGAGCAATGTCTCCTGAATTTTTATATATTCACTTTGCATATTATGAGCTGTGTATATACCTTTTATGCCTTCCATAATAGTAGTATAGTTCTGCTGATTTATTTTTTCCTGTTTGGAGGAATTGCTGCCTCCTTCCACTTGGTAAGCGTTAACTTCCTTTTCCTCTAATTCTCTATATTGAAAGCAGATAAGCAAATAATTGTTTTGTCGTTGCCAGGGATTTTCTTCATCCAAAACAAAAAACCTTTCTTTAGTTGCCTTTTTAGAGCCCAATTCTTCTTTGGCAGCAACAATGCGAAAGATAACTCTATAATTTAATGCCTTAAAAGTGTAATCCCGAAAAAGGACACCGGTTTTTGTATAATACTGATCATAATTTGCCCAGTATAATTTTACTTCTTCGCCGTCATAAGGAATAGCGTATTTAAATTTTTTATTGGAATAACGGTATTGGGGAACAAAATCACCTTCTTCATAATAGCGGGAAAAGAAATTAAACAAGTCGTTAAACACTTGGAGCTTAATTTCCTCAATTTGCTCTATATTCTTTTTTCGTTCAAGTAGTTCCGTATATTCTTTCCCTAAGTTTGAATCGGCATATTTTTCTATAATTTCGCCTGCAGGTGTAAAAGAATTAATCCCAATATTTTCGGTTATTACCTTCTTTTGCTTGTCAATTTGTTCATCCAGATTATCATCAATTTCTTTTTTGTATTTGGCAAAGAAACTCTCAACTCTGGTAACGAGGTCATCTTCAATAAACTTTTTAATTCTGTCTCTTTTATAATTCAAAATGCGGTAAATACCGAAATCCAAATCCGATGTTTCAAATTGGAAAAGACCTTTCAGTAATTCCTGAAATTTCATAATACTATCCATTATAACCCCTTTTTTGCTAATAGAGCAAATATAAGCTGCTTACTTTATAAACAATAATGCCTGAAATACCTGCTACTGTTTTTCTAAATAACTTGTTGTTATAGTGAAATACACTTTTTCTTTTCTATTTGATGGCTCTATTTTGTCAAGTTCTTTATCCGCTTCTTTAAAATGAAATGCAGGATAGTTAATAAATTGTTACATATTATAATAAGAGGGTATAATTAAGTAAGGAGTCATTTGCGCCTTGATAACTTTTACCCTGTTGATAATTATATAGGTGCCAATGACTAAATACTTCAAAATGCACCTAAAATTATCCCTTTGTTTCACTTTTAATTACAAAGAAAATATCCGATAAACTTTAAACCTACTTCCAGACCTCTTTATCTTTCTGGACTTGCAAAACAACTCAGAAGAAATCTAAATATCCATCTCACTCTATCACTATCTTACTATCTAACCCTTTTCCCGAATTGGCATAACAATATACACAGCCATTAGGGCAGGTATTATATTGCCCGATATCTTTACTTTTTATGCAGCCGCAGAATTTGCGTTGTCCTTTATCTTTTAATTTTTCATAGCTGTAGGAAGATATATTATTTCCTGTAGCTAAAAAATCTGTCTGATCAGTGGGTCTATAGCCCAGGAAATTCATTAATTCAGTATCAGCAGAAAAGAGTTCAATAATCAAGCGGTCATCAATACAGCAGTTATGTTCAATTCCATATTGTTGTAGGTCAATTTTTTCCGCACAGGTAGCTATTTTTAAGTTCCATTTTTGGTTTAGTCGCATCAGTTCCCGGGCAAAATAGTGCATTGTGTTAGTATCAATTTCCTGAATATTATCGGGTAAAGCATTGAGGTTGCGTTTCACTTTTTGGTAAATTTCTATATCTATGAAGCTGATAACTAATCTATTTGTATAAGGGAAAAGCTGATCACCAATATTTTCTATGCGTTTTAAGAGTTCATCTGGATGCAATTTTGCGCTGAGAATAAGAGGATCAAAACGCCAGATAACTTTTTGTTTGCCAATAAGTTCAGAAAGTTCAATAAATGTATTTAGGCGTTGCTGCAAAGAAGGCAGATTTTTCTCCCAATTTTCCTGTTCATAGTCATTCAGGGTAAATTGAAAATAGTAATTATAGCCCTTCTCATCAAAGAAAGAGAGTTTTTTCAACATAGGGGAAGGATTTTTGCTCCAAAACACAAAAAGTCGGGTTTTAGCAAAAGAGACATCTTGGAACTGACCATTAAAAGGATTTTTCCATCTTAAATAACCCGCTTTAACACGCGAAATTAACCGGTCGGAATAAAAAGCGGGGATATCCGTAGCCCGGGAAGCAGAAATAATTACCGGCTCCATATTGTTTTCTTTTTTGCCTCCAAATTATTATCTCACTTTGGATATTGATTCCATTTTAGAAATAATTGTATTTCAGACAAGGAAATTATTTATTGAGGGGTCTAACTATCATTTCATTAACGGAATAAAGCGTGAGAGATAGTTAACGAGGACAGCAACTTTCCAGTTTTTTTAGTTTCCGAGGAAGTCAACCTTCAGGTGACTAATATGTTTTGTAAACAGGAAAGTTAAAAAGCGAGAAAAGAAAAAAAAGAGGGGCTTATATTTTTACGAGGGGTTTACACCACCATCGCTATCATTGTATCGCCCTGCGGGCTTTTTTTATAATTACAACCTATTATTGATACCTGTGTTATCTATGAGAGATTTTTTATTTCATTATGAGTTCTAAAGAAGGCAATATCAGGTCTTGGAGAAGAAGATGCAGATTGGTTCCATTTTTTCTTTGTCCTAAAGAAATCTCTTTCATAGAACCATTTTTAACTGCATTTTGAATTTGATCTATGTTAAAGTTACAATTCTTGAAGGGCTTTCTGTAATCAGGAAAATGTTTTTTTAGCTCAGTTAGGCATTGTTGCTTGGTTAATTCCTTTTTGGGACATTCAAAATGTAATATTAACCAATATTCAAAATTCGGAGAGGTTATGCCCACTTCCTGCTTTGCCGAATAATTATTTGTTTTTCTCCATTTTTTCAATGACTCTACATTGTGATCGCTTAAGACATCGCAATCCAAAACAATCCAACAATGAGTTAGTTCATTGCAATTATGATCTTTCAAGTATTTATTGGCTGTCTTAATTAAATAATCGGTATCCGGATGCTTTCCCTTTTTACATACGACATATATATTACTATCTATTTGCTTTCTTATCATTTCAAAATAATTAACTTCAGTATCGCCCTCTGTAACAATAACATATAACTTACTTGGACTTATAAACTTTTCTTTACGCTTTAGTTTGCTTATTCCATTTCCTGCCATAATGTTAACCTCAATCAATATCCGAACATAGTTCACTAATTAATATTCTCGGAATTCCTTTCAGATTACCCTGTAAATAATACTTGCGAAGATCTTTATCGGACCGGATATCTTTGTAATCACTAAAGGAATATAGAGAAGAAACCCCTTCAGAAGACCTGTCTGTAACCCAAAATTCATCTCTTCTGAAAGTATTTTGATCCATTAACATCACATCATGAGTTGTAAAAATCAGCTGACTTCTACTGTTTTCGTTGCAGGAATTAAGATAGTATTTTAATAAGGACTTACTTAGTTTTGTATGTAAACTTCTATCCAATTCGTCAATTATATACACCTTGCCGGTTTGATTTTTTAGTTCAATAAAAGCGGGAAGCAAATCCAATAAACAATTAGTCCCATCCGACTCATCCGCAAAAGAAAAATCAACCGGTTCACCATCTACATCTTTATGTACAGAAAAAATTTCGTTTGCCTCAATATGATCTCTGGAAATACGATAAACAGTTCTATCTTTACTACCATAGTCAGGCATAAAAAATTCTTCATCATTTTTTATTCTATCTCGAAAAATAGTATTCAGCATTTTTTGTTCAATTTTCGAAACATCTCTTTTTTGTAGCGTAAGGTCAGATATTCCGGTATCTAATGCATTTAAAAGTTTTGAATATAGATCTTTGTTTTTCTCACTTGCTAAACTTAATATAGGAATAAATTGGGACTCAGGTTCTATTATAACTATTGAATTTTTGAACCAGTTGTATATAGGTCTAAAACAATCACTATTCTGATAAATCGTTCCTGTTAAAAACAGTTGATTTTTACGAATTGTATGTTTCCCAATAAATTTCAATGCTTCTCTATATTCTTTAGCTACATTATTAATTTGAACTTTATATTTTTTACCCTCACCTGAGCGTTCAAATATGTTTTTAACCGAATTTTTTAGGATTGAATCCAATTTCTCGTAAATAACTTTCTCTCGGGAAAGAGTAAAACTATATTCATAGATAAGTTCATCTACCAGAATGGTAAAACTAAAGGAGCTATTCATATTTTTATGCTCTTTATCAAGTAAAAAAGGTTTTAAAGGTATTTTTTGATCCGGTGCCGTGCCTCCGACAATAAAATTTTGGGCAAAAGCAAGAGCAGATACCAGAGCAGATTTACCTGAAGCATTTGCTCCATAAATTGCAGCAATAGGTAATATTTTAAGTTTATACTTACTTACCCGGGGTAATCTATCCGTAAAGTGTTTTTCTCTACCGGCAACAAGAGAAAAAGTAACTTCGTCTCTGAAACACTTCCAGTTGGAAAAGGAAAAGGATATAAGCATTTTGGCTCCTTTAAGAGATTTTCTCTCTAAAAACTAATAATAAATTCTCTATATTAAATCATCATCATATTGTCAAGAGAAATTTTCTCTTATATTTGATATCTCATCCTTTAATGATTCCTTTTTAATGAGTTATTTCACTTCTTAAATTAAAGCCACTTGCCATTCCTTAGAAAGCAAAAATTTATGTGTGATTAGCAAGATATTTATGTCTTTCCTGTATGCAAATAATATCATATTATTTCTATATGAAAAAGTCAGTTATAGTATTTGAGTATTTCTGTATTGTGCTTTCACAGGATTGACGAATGAATTTTCAAAAGGGAAAGGATATTACTATATATTTTTTACCCATCTTTAACTTATTAATTTATACCTTTCAGATCAAGAAAATATTCGCTGTTGGTTCAAACTATTTTTATGCCGGAAAATTGACATCCTCGTCAACTACATCATACGCTTTATTTCTTAACCGAAAGGCAAGCGGTAACGAAACACCTTGGTTGTCATTAGGCAGTTATGATTCACAATTTTCACCTGCCTTCAATGTCCTTTCATCTATGATCTTTTTCACTTACAACCGCTTTTTAGCTGTTCTACAAACTTGAAAATTGTGGTACTAAACAAAATGCAGCCACAAATTCATAGAAAAACGGTTCAGCACTTTCTATAATTGTCAAGTAATCTGCTATCTCAATATACGGCAAACATTAGCAAAATTTAATGAATATCACTTCCAAAGAAAAACCGAAATAATTTCAATTAAATTCTGATATGACTCCCATATCATTCCCATATCGCGATATGGGAATCATATGGGAATCTCATCCGCCGTATAGCGCAAAAAAGCAGTAATTGTTAAACAATAATTTTGGGAGAGAAATAGCGTAAATATTCCGGAGGGCTTTCTGTTTTGACTCACGATTTTTCGGTTTGGAAACCAGTCGTAGAGCGGTTGTAAGTGAAAATAAATGCGGATAAGTGGTTACATAGAAGGCAGGTGAAAATAGTAAGTTAAAACCTACTAATATCAGTGAAATATGTTAGAAAAACTAATTCATCACGAGTCCTCACTGCCATAACTCAGCATAAATATGAAAAAGAGTTTTTGGCAGTGAGTACTCCTGATTTCTTCCTTTTAAATTGTCCGATAAATAACTAATTATTTGCTAAATAATCGTTAACTTGCTTTTGGCTTTTCCGGTTATCAATTTCCTTAGCCACAGATACGGGAACACATTTCTTATTAACAGGATTAAAATAGGTTCCCAAACTTTTTGCTAATACCACTGCTACCGGAATACCGATAATTGTAACACATAAACCGGCAATTTGGAAAATCGTTAAAACGCAAAGTGCCAATCCAAAAGGAATATAAATAATTGTAGCAATTATTCCAAAGGTCTTCCAAGCTTTGTTCTGCTCAATATTCAGGTCTTTTTTGCTGACCATTGAATAACTGAAAGGAGCTAACAGAAATTTGCCAAATTGGAAAAGACCTAAGCCAATAGGTGCACCAATTACAGAAATAAAAAAAAGTCCGCCAACAATATAAGCGGTTAGGGCGGTCATAAAACCGCAGAATGGGAAGTGCCACAGAATGTTTGCCAAAACTCGCATAACATTTCTCCTTTTTTTGAATTTGTTTCATATTTTTGATTTTAATCTTGTTGTCAAGCACAAAAATAACAATATGAATTTTTTAGCCTTCTGTTATTGCAGGGATAAATAGTTAACATTATCTAAGAAATAGAGGATAGAAGGATGGATTGATAATAAAGTTTTTCTATGGAATATGCGATTACTTTTGTGATTTTGAATGGATTCCTGCCTGCACAGGAATGACAATGAAATTATTATTTACTATGCTTGTATTTGTCATTCCGCACTTATTAAGAATTCATTTTATGGATGAATATAGTTTTGCCAACCTATAATCCTCCATTGTATCTTATGTATTTTCCATTATGATAATACATATATAAAAAGAGAAGTGACTGTCTGATAAATTTTAGCTTGTAAATTTAAAAGCCCGCAGGGCAAAAAAATGATAGCGATGGGTGCGTAAGCCCCTCGGGAAAAGAGTAATATCATTATTAATTTATTTCTTAAAACCTTGTCCAAAAAAGCCCCTTAGGGTTACACTCCAATTTTCCTAAGAACCAAAACAAGTTTAAAATAGAAGTGTCGACCTTGGGGGTCTCTATAAAAGTGTGAAAAGGTTTAAAAATCTTTATATATTTAAACTTACTCCGTTATCTTTGGCAAAGCGGAATTTGCCAACCCATTATCCCCTAAGTACATTAGCTGAGTTTATATTGAAAAGGCACAAATATATCGCTAATCATATAGGGATTATTGCATTCTCTGAAATGAAAAGTGGATCTTCATTCAAGAAATAATATTACAATCTATTTTTGTTGCAACTCGTTGTATTTTGCCAATGCATCATTCAATTTTTTTGAATTAATGTACTGTCTTTGGAATTCGGTCTTTATTCTGGATATTGAAAAGTGAATGCGATAAATTTCGGGATGATCCTTATACTTATCCTTATAACAATTCAGTTTCTCAACAACAATATTTAACATATCATCAGTTAGAGCAATTATCTCCAGATTTGTAAGAACGCTTACTATTAAGCTGATATAAGGGCTTTGTTCAATATTATTGGCAAAACTAAAATCCAATAAGTCCAACAATGGTTCAAGATAAGCTTTATTTGTATATTCCTCCAGAGGATTAATGTGCTCAGGATCATAAACAAATTTCTTCTCTTCTTTAATAATCTCTATATATAATGGCAAAGCATCCTTATCGCCAAAGCAACAGAGATAATAAATATATTTCCGATAATACTCACATTTCTTATCTTGTATTTCTTTTTTTATTCTTTCAATCAAGCCCGGCATAGTTTTTTTATACCCAGCAAAATAATTTGCCAGATAAAATACTATATTCTCAGGGCATTTTAATACATAAGCATTAAACCAGTTTTCATCTATGTCCAGGTTAATTAGTGCATTTAAACAGGAATATAACAAAGACATTTTTTTATTATAATCATTTTCCCAATTTTCCATAATCTCATAAATATGCGGAAGAACTTCACTACATTTGTTACGCACACAAAACGAAATATGATTCATTATGATATTAGGTAACATTTCTCTCTTGTTCTGCAGGTTTTCCAACACCCTATTTTTCAGTAAGGATTTATCAGCAACTTTCTTTTCAATAACCTCCCAATCAGAATCATTAATCAAAGTTATAAAATCAAGCCAAATCTGATTTGGGATCTGAATAAAATCAGCTTTTCCGAAATTCCATAATTTTTTGATCTTCTTATCATTATCAGTTATATAATTTGAAGCATTCTTAATATCTACTTTTTCAATAGATTCCTTTGCCCAATTCTGCAGCCAGACCTTTAGTTCCGGAGTCAATTTTGGAATATTCTCCTTATTTTCTTCAGTTATGGGTAATTTCTGAACAAAGTGAGAATCAACAAAGTTTAGAACAAGCTCTTCATATTTGTGCTTTAATTGCTGTTCCATTTCTTCCCTATTTGCTTTAGAGTTTTTACGAAAATAATCACTGAGTAAGTTATGAATAAGCTCACTGAAAGTTAAGATATCCTTTTTATAATATTCTTCTTTAGTTAAGACCTCTGCTAAACCAAATATACTATTCAAGTCCTCAATAAGTAAATCAAGATTCAGAATAATCTCCATATCTCGCTGAAAACGAGCTGTTTTTCTTGCCAATATGTTATTTTTTCTGGTTTCCATAAACAATTCGGAATATTCATTCAGCAATTCTTCATATAAAGGATTTACTTGGTAAATTGCCAGGAGCTTTACCAAATTTGTTTTTGTATCATTATCCAAGGAAGGAAAGAGTTCTTTACAAATTCTGCGCACAAAGTTATCATCTTCCTGAAACAGGGTTATTAATAGGTATGCATAATATCCCTGTTTGTTTTCCTTAAATATTCTTTCTACCAGTTCGTAACCTTTTCCAATACTTTGAAAGTATGTAGATAAAGTCACAATATCATCAACCAGGGATTGCGATTCACAAAAGTAAAGGAAAAGACGATACATATTTTCGTATATCTTCTCTTCTTTACTACCATCAATTGCGATATTAACAATGTCTTTCATAAGATCGAAGGAATAATTATAGTTATACTTTAACATATCTTTCTTGATGAAACCATTAACGAATTCATTGAAGTGAGAAGATTTGCAACAATTGAGGTAATAATCTTTAATAAAGCACAACAGTTCAGATGTTTCTTGATTTTGTTTATTCTGTTCAGATAATTCCTTATAGAGATCTAGCATATCATCCAGATAATAAAAATCAGGGTCATACTTAGTAAGTAATTGCACTGTATCATTTTTACTTGCTTTATAGAGCTTTTTTAAGGTTTCAAAAGGAAGATTATCTATGTCAATATAATTAGTTGCGATATAATTAAGATTCTTTCTATAGCTTTTCAGGTCTTCCCTCATCATGCATTCTATAAGGGTCTTATCTATTTCCGGTTTGTTAAAATTAGTCGCATAGCTTAAAATTACAAAGGCAGTTATAGTCATATAATTATTATTCTCGGGCTTACGAATGTAGTTTAGCAGATAGTTTTCCCGTTCTGGGGTATTCCAAATACGGGAGAGATTTCTTAAGTTTATATACCCCGGAATAAATTTCCAGTTGGTAGAATAGTATTCAAAGATGAAGATAAATATCTCTTTTTGTTTTTCATAAACCATAAATTCAGGTAGAATGTTGATAAGAGATTCCGGTTTTGAGTTTTTGATTTGTTCAATCAGGTAATTTTTATAATCCTTGGGAAGTAATTCTACTATAAATGGGACAACCGGCTCCCAGTTATAAAGAATTAAATCTGAAGCAAATAAGTAATTGAGTTCGTCTTTGGATTTAATATTTTTAAAAGCTTGTGCAGATAAATAATCCTGAAATATCTTATGGGAAAAACTATATTGTAGGTCACCATTTATCTCGTTGAATTCAATCAGTTTTTGATATTTTCTAACTTCCTCAACCAGATTGAGATCAGCTGTTATAAACTTTATATCCTTTTTTGATATAGTAGTTAGCCCGCAATCCGTCATACAAAATGCAAGTTTGCTCATCGTTTTAACAAGTTCATTACACACACAATCCGGTATATGAGTTGTTTCAAAATGTTCTCTATCCTGTTCTATACTCTCTTTTATGGCAAAATCCAATATTTCGGAAATACTTCCAGGTAAATTTCCGGATTGTTGATAATAATCTACTATCTTTACCAGATAGAAAGGGCTTTGAATAAGGGGAGAAATCTCGTTCCACAAAGGAGATGTCGTCAAATCTATATTTTTTAATCTATCGGTTGTATATTTCTTTATCTGTTCATAAGTTAAGGGTGCCATAGAATATATAGTATAATCTCTCATTGGCGTAGTAGAAAGGTCTATCGGTCTGGAAGTTATAACTATGGGAATATCGGGATATTTCTCATTCCAATTATTGAGTTGCTGGTGAAATTCTAACTTCCTATCATCTTTTAATTCATCATAACCATCCAACAACAATATTAAATTATCAGGAAAGGATTTTAGCTCTTCTTTAACTGCTTCTTCAATTGAAGGGGAAATTAAGTTTTTCAATTTTATCAAAACCGGGTTAAACTTATCCAGATCATTAGAATATAAATAAGCATAATAGCATAGATAGGTTGATTTTCCTGAGCCCCCATTATCCATTATTATAATTTTTTTATTCTGTTTTAGGTCTTCTTTTTCTTTAATTACTGTATCCAAATCAAGATAATTTGTTTGCCAGAATTTAACTTTTTCATTCTGAGCGCTTATTTTCAGGTCTATTACATAATCCTCGGGCTCGTCGTATTTACGACAGGAAGTTTTTATACATTCTTTCAATTTTTGCTTGAATAATTCTATTATCTCATCCTGATTGTGACAAATTTTATAGACTGCACATTCTCCGACGCGTCCTAAAAAGCTCTCTATTTTTTGATTTTCAGATTTATCCTTGGAAAATAAATCTTCAGATTGCTGGAGAAAAGAAAAAGATATAATACGGGGATGGATATGAATTTTATGTTCATTTTTCCTTTTTAAAGCATCCCGAAACTCAAATTCAGTAGCCGAAATGTCCTCCTCTGCCATCCTCTTGCCATAGCGGGAAGCCATAATACCAAAGTATAAATCGTATTCACCAACTTTATCCATAATGATTTGTTGAGGAGTTTTGCCAGTGTCGGCATCAACAAATTCATTTTTTTCCCAATATGAAACTATGAAGTTAAACTCCTTATTTACAGCATTGTTGTTATAATCGTTTGTAACTTTTATCAGTTTTTCCGGCAAACCTTCTAAAACAGGATCATTGGCAGGACAGGACAGGAAGACATTTATATCAATCATTTTGCTTATGAATATGAGATGGAAAGTGATTTTGGTCCCATTCTTCCGGGGGGAGGAAATTTCCATTTTCAGCGCAACGTGGACCAGGAGGTGGATTTAATGCCAAAATATAGGTTGAACCTGTTAAATTGTCCAAACCATTCTCAAAAAGAGGAGCTATTTGATCATAAATTTCCAAAATGCTTCGCCGGGTGAGATATTCTCCAAATTCATCTATATCTTTGCGTTTTACAATCGGGAAGGTCTTCATTATGTATTCTACTGCTTTCCTGGGAGATTGAAAATAGGAAAGAAGAGGATTTATGGCATTACCTACTGCTGATGTTGAAGATTGTTGAAATGATGAATTATAACTTTTTTCCCAGTCCTTCTGTGTTCCCAAATAGAGATGAAAATAAAGCGCATCCAGCTCACAACGAATTTCAAAACGACGCTCCTCATCCCAAATAAAGAGTGGTACATTATATATTGAAACTTCAATATATAACATACTATATGAAGTAAACGATAGTTCTATAAATCGTGAAATTATGAAATTATAGAGTATTGAAGAGTATTGATTATCCGCTAATACAGGAAAATGCATAACATAACCATAATTCATATTTGTACCCCCTAACTTTTGCCTGATTATATAATCGCAACAAAAACTATTCATATTACATCAAAGTAAAGGTAACATAGCAATTTTGTGTTGAACACTAATGTTGGTGTAAATTCCGACTCGTTTTTTATTAGGCAATGCAAGGAATTCTGCAATAGTCATTGTTTCGGTATCCATAATTTACTCCTTTAAGTTAATTTTCTTTTTTATGTGATTCAAAAAATCTGTCAACCACAAAAAATATTCTTTTATCACCACTAAAATTATTTTAGTCGTTTTATCATTTTTAAATCCAATTAGCATTCAACCCATTATGTTATTATTGTTCATATATCAATCAATTATACTTATTTTCAATTTCACAAAAGCAGGTTAAAGCATTGAATAATTATGGATAAATTCTATTATAACTAACAATTTTACAATTAAATAGCTGGTTTTAGTTTTTTAGAAAGTAAAAATGTTCTGGGGGTGTAATTACATTGAAAAGCAGGTAAAAATTGTGGGTCAAAATTCCCTTACAGCTTTTGCTTGACAATTATGCGGTCTCCCAAATTTTGCAAGGTATTATAAGATAAAATGATACACCGGGAGAGATAAAATGGAATACCGATTTAGTGAAATTGAAAAGAAATGGCAGAATAT
>Ga0302243_1001416_pt1 | contig 16649 bp, 10 predicted proteins | sample AAG_UR_Met_MG_FD_193514 | JGI IMG/M metagenome (GOLD analysis project Ga0302243, IMG submission 193514) | Enriched activated sludge microbial communities from anaerobic digester in WTTP, New Holstein, Wisconsin, United States - AAG_UR_Met | ecosystem: Engineered > Bioreactor > Anaerobic >... | reverse complement strand
TGATGTCCTCGGGCGGGCCATCGAGGCAAAAGAGCTTCGGGACCTGATGGTCGAAGCGATTAGGTACGGCAACCTTCCCGAGGTTCGAAAAAGGTTAAGCGAAACGGTCGAGAAAAAACTTGATACGAAACACCTAGGGGAATTATTGGAAGAAGAGGCTTTGGCCACTGATGTGATGGACTGGAGCAGGATTGTTCACATCAAAGAGGAAATGGAGCGGGCCGAGGCCAGGAAACTTCAACCGCACTTTATCAGAACGTTCTTCATCAACGCCTTCGAACAATTGGGCGGAAATGTTCATCAAAGAGAAACCGGACGATATGAAATCACCTACGTCCCAAGCATGATAAGACAGAAATGGGAATCTATGGCCAAGGGCCCAAAACTTCTGACGAAATATGAACGAGTAACCTTTGATAAAGACCTCATCCAAATCCCTGAAAAACCCACGGCCGAATACATTTGCCCAGGGCATCCGCTACTTGACATCACCATTCAACTAATACTCGAGAAATTTGGGGCGTCCCTCAATGAAGGTTCCATCCTGGTGGACAATAACGACCTGGGTGATAGACCAAGGACCCTATGGTACGTACAGGCAGACATCGTAGATGAAAGAAGGGACTCTAGTTCTAAGGAACGAGTAGTATCACGTCAAATGCACTTCGTTGAGGTTGATGATGAAGGCAATTTCTCCAATGCGGGATATGCGCCTTATCTAGATTATCGGCCGATGGAAAATGATGAAAAAAGACGTTTGGGTCCGGATTTCATTCAATCCGTGTATCATCCCGAATCTGAGTCAGAGGTCCTCGGTTATGCGGTGAACAAGGTGCTTCTCCCTCATTTCCTTGAGGTTCGCCAACAACGAGAGGCTTTCGTGGATAAGACCAAGGCCGCGGTCAAGGAAAGATTGACCAAGGAAATCGCCTATTGGGACAATCGGGCCAATGAACTTAAGGACCAAGAGCTCCAAGGAAAGATGACCCGTCTCAGCTCAGGGAACGCAAGAAGGAACGCTGATGACTTGGAAGCAAGGTTGAAGGCTCGAATGGCCGAGTTGGAAATGGAAAGGATGGTCAACTTAAAACCTCCGCTGGTCGTAGGATGTGCGATAGTGGTCCCCAAAGGACTTTTGATTAAGCAAGGGGTTCTTGAAGGACCACCGGAAATCTCCCAAGATAGGGATGAGGTAGAAAGGCTGGCCATGGAGGCCGTAATGGCGACCGAGATATCATTGGGGAGACAGCCCCGCGATGTTCACCTAGAGAACAAAGGGTACGATATCGAGAGCTATGACCCAAAGAATAATTGTCTCTTATTCATCGAGGTCAAGGGTAGGGTATTGGGGGCAACCACTGTAACAGTGTCTAGAAACGAAATCCTCACTGGATTGAATAAGGCCGATAAATATATTTTAGCCATCGTACAAGTTGACGGTCAAGCACTTCCCCCAAAATATATTTTCCAACCATTCATAAATGAACCCGATTTCACCGTGACCAGTAGCAACTACGATATACAGGGGCTGTTCAAATTATCTCAAGATGACTCAAGGGTGGATTAAATGGTCAATAAAAAACTAATCGAGGTCGCTCTTCCTCTCGATGTAATTAACGATGCCTCAGCATACGATAAAATGCCAGGAATAGGTCCGCATCCAAAGGGAATTCATCATTGGTGGGCAGCTTTACCACTTCCTGCTGCCAGAGCTATACTTTTTTCATCTCTCATAGATGACCCATCTGAAAATCCATTTTTTAAAAATAAAAACGATAATGAAATTCGTGATGAAAGAAAACGCTTGTTCGGAATAATTAATGATTTTTGCATAAAAAAACCGCATGAAAGACCAGATGCCTTTAAAAGGGCCATCGATGAAATTCAAAAAAGCTGCAACGGAATTCTCCCAACACTCGTGGACCCATTTTGTGGGGGAGGTTCAATACCACTTGAAGCACAAAGATTAGGTTTACCAGTCTGTGCATCCGACCTAAATCCGATTGCGGTTATTAAAACAAAGGCAATGATAGAGATAATCCCAACGTTTCTCAATAAACCCCCAATTAATCCGCAATCGGTAAAAGAAAAAGGCTTATTAGAATCAAAATGGGATGGAATAAAAGGGCTAACAGAAGACCTAAGATATTATGGTAAATGGATTCAACGAGAAGCAGAAAAAAGAATAGGGGACTTATATCCTAAAATCACAACAGAGAATAAAAGTGAATTATCGGTTATAGCATGGTTGTGGGCAAGGACTGTAACATGTCCCAATCCTGCATGTAAGAGTACTGTACCCTTAGTTCGTTCGTACTGGCTTTCAAATAAAGGTAATCATAAAACATGGATTAATCCGAAAACTAGCTCCGTTTCTAAAGAGATGAATTTTGAAGTTGTTAACGATAAAGGTTCTCCACCCGAAGGAACCATGGTTAGAAAAAAAGGAGCCATCTGTCCTTTCTGTAACACTCTATTAACACTTGATTACATCCGTTCGGAGGGAATAGCAAAAAGAATAGGAATACAGCTTATGGCCACAGTAACTGAAAGTAAAAAGGGACGAGCCTATCATTCTCCGGATTCATTCTCAACTGAGATTATTAAAAAAGTTCAACCCTCCTGGGTACCCAATTATGAATTGCCACACAATCCACGATATATTTCCCCCCCCTTCTATGGGATGTTGGAACACAGTGATATTTACACAGCTCGACAACTAGTGGCGCTTAACACCCTCTGTGAATTAGTAACGGAGGCTCAAGAAAAAATTGAAAAAGATGCAATGGCCGCTGGATTAATCAGCGATAAGATAAGGCTGATTGATGGTGGATGTGGAGCAACCGCTTATTCGGACGCAATATCAACCTTCCTGGCATTCGCAATTGATAGATGTGCTGACTTTAATAATTCATTATGCACATGGAGCCCATCCAACGAGAAGGTTATGCATCTTTTTGGAAGGCAGGCAATTCCAATGGTTTGGGACTTCTCTGAAGCGAACATTATTGAGGGCTCAGTTGGTGGGTGGACGACTTGTCTAAATTACATTGCAGATTGTGTCGAATCAATCCCGATAGTCTCCAAGAAAAAAGGAACAGTTGCGCAACTGGATGCTGCAAATACAGTTTGGGATATTGATAATATTATTCTCAGCACTGACCCACCTTACTATGACAACATAGGGTATGCTGACTTATCAGACTTTTTTTATGTTTGGTTAAGAAAATCTCTCGGGCCTGTTTACCCCAATTTATTTAGTACAATCCTCACTCCAAAAAGTCAAGAACTTGTCGCGATACCATATCGTCACGATGGGGGATTGGTTGAAGCCAGTGAACACTTTGAATCGGGTTTTATTAAAACATTCTCATCTCTATTACCCAAATTAGATAAACGGTTTCCAATCACCGTTTTTTATGCTTTCAAACAAGATGATTCAGAAACAGAGTCAGGCGAATCAGATAACCATTCTCCTTCAACAGCATGGGAAACCATGCTTGAATCATTATTAAAATCAGGTTTCCAAGTAACCAGTACATGGCCCATTCGAGCTTCACAAAAATGGAGAATGGTGTCAATGGGAACAAATGCTCTGGCTTCTTATGTAGTATTTTCTTGTAGGCCTAGGGCGTCTTCAGCTCCCCTCGCAACTCGAAGGGAGTTTATCGCCGAATTGAAAAAATCTTTTCCGGATTCCTTAAAAAAATTACAAGAGAGCAGTATAGCCCCGGTCGACCTTGTTCAAGCATCGATTGGACCCGGAATATCCGTGTTTAGTCGTTATTCCAAAGTATTGGAGGCTGACAGTTCTTCAATGACCATACGCACCGCCCTCCAAATTATTAATCAGGAATTGGAAGCCTTTTTTAAACACGAAGAGGGAGAAATGGATAATGAAACTCAACTCTTAGTCGATTGGTTTGAACAATTTGGAATGAAGTCGGGTTCTTTCGGAGATGCCGAAACCCTGTCTAAAGCAAAAAATACTAGCATCAGTGGGTTATCAAAGTTAGGTTTGTTAAGTAGTAAGGGTGGTTTAGTTTCAATAGTACCCAGAACGGATTACGAAAAGGATTGGGACCCTAACTCGGAACAGCGCCTTACCCTTTGGGAATGTACACAATATTTAATAAAATTCCATCAAGAGGAAGGAGAAGACGTTGCAGCACAACTAGCTAGTCGATTGGGGACAGGTAAAAGCGAGGATGCTAAAAACCTTGCTTATCGACTTTACAATATTTGTGAACGCAACAAATGGGTAAATGAGGCCATTCCCTATAATGAACTTATAACAGCATGGCCACAAATAATTGAAAAAACCGTCAACATCACTGGTAAAGGTCCACAAAAGAAATTGGATGTCGTATAAGGAGGACTCATATGAAACCCTGGAAAATTATCGCGATTCCTCACGGTGACGTTTCTGCTGGAAGATATCATCAAGCGGAATTTGCGGCCGACTTGGCTCAAGTCCTTCAAAGTACTGCAGAACCGGAGTATCAAGATGCTATCGAATTTTTCGATAGGACCTATCTCACCGAGGGAATGAAACGGAAAGATACCCCAGGGGTGGAATAAATGGTTAATAAGAAGCTCATAGAGGTTGCCTTACCGCTCGAAACTATCAATAAAGAATCATCAAGGGAAAAAAATATTAAAAAAGGGCACCCGTCAACTCTACATTACTGGTGGTCTAGAAAACCATTAGCAACGTGTAGGGCTGTTTTATTTGCTAGTATTGTAGATGACCCTAGTTGTTATATCAGTGATATAAACCAAATTAAAATTGAAAGAAAAAGACTGTTTTCAATCATTGAAGACTTGGTTAAATGGGAGAATGTAAACAACGAAAAAATTCTTATGAAAGCTAGATTGGAAATCGCATTATCTGTAGCAAGAGCGAACCATCTAAATCCGCCATCTTCAACGAACAATGATGAAGTCAATCAATTTATTACTGAGTTTGTACCACCATTTTTTGACCCCTTTTGTGGAGGAGGTAGTATTCCACTTGAAGCTAGACGATTAGGTCTCTATTCAAACGGAGGCGACCTTAATCCTGTGGCTGTTTTAATATCAAAAGGCTTGGTTGAAATTCCACCAATATTCTCGAACATTGAACCAATTAACCCAGAAAGGAAAAAACAAAAAGAAATATTAAAAGGCAGATGGCAAGGAACTTTGGGGCTCGCTAATGATTTAAGATATTATATTAAGCGAGTGGGAGAGAAGGCTGAAAAAAGTGCAGCCCAGCTTTATAATGACCTTAATAAAAAAGATGGTACTAGTGATTCGATTATTGCCTGGCTTTGGGCAAGAACAGTTAGATGTCCAAATCCTGCGTGCAGAAAAATTATGCCATTATTGCCTTCCTTTTGGTTATCAAAAAACCCCAAACGCAATGTATGGCTAGATGCAGAGATAAATGAGGATATTTCTTTTCACATCAAAAAAGGGATTCCATCAGAAACTGAATTAAAAAGAATTAATTATGGGACATCATTTATAAATGATAAAGGAAAAAAAGTCAAAGCTACATTCATATGTCCATTTTGTGGAAATGGCATTGCCAAGGGCGATTACATCAACACTGAAGCAAATGAAGGAAGAATGGATTTTATCCCTCTAGCGATTGTAATTAAAGGAGAGAAGGGTAGGGATTATATACCATTCAATAGGGAGCACGGGAACAGAATAATATTGGAAACTGAAAAATATATACAAATCAATAATTTAGAATCAGAACTTCCGAACGAACCATGTAGAGGGACATTTGCTAGTAATGCTCAGGGAAGAGCATATGGTTTTAAAACATTCAGTAATTATTTTTTCCGCCGTCAGTTAGTAGTTTTAACCATTTTTAACAAAACAATGAAAGATATTAGAAAAGAAATTTATGATGACGCAATAAACGCCGGTATGGTTCAAGAATCAAGAGGGTTCAATGAAGGTGGAAGGGGGGCGCTGGCTTATACAGATGTAATATCAACCTATTTGGCTTTGGCATTCAATCGTCTATTAAACCGTTCAAGCTCGATTTGCGTATGGAATACTGCCAGAGAGGAAATCGAAAATACCTTTGGTAGGCAAGGAATGCAGATATCATGGAACTTCGCCGAAGTTAATCCATTTTCTAATAGTTCTGGTGGATGGTACGGTTCTTTAGAGTGGATTCCAAATGTGATTGAAAATCTTCCCCCGGATGGAAAAGGCAATATTTATCAGTTAGATGCTGCCGATTCATCCCTTAATATTAAGTATCCAATAATTTCAACAGACCCACCTTATTATGACAATGTAAGTTATTCTGATTTATCAGATTATTTTTATATCTGGCTCAGGAAAAATATTGGGGATATATATCCAGATTTGTTTAGCACAGTCCTAACTCCTAAAACACAAGAAATAGTGGTAAATCAACATCGATTTAACGGCAATTTAGATGATGCAGAAGAACATTTTCAAACAGGGTTAGCTAAGGCATTCCAACAAATAATTCGTAATGCCAACCACAGTTATCCAGTAACAATATACTACGCCTTTAAACAAACCGAGGAAGAACTCGATGAAGTTGAAGGTATCCCAGCCATATCATCTACTGGTTGGGAGACTATGTTATCTAGTTTGTTAAGTGCAGGATTTCAGATAACCGGAACATGGCCTATGAGAACCGAATCTACTAAAGGGTTAAAAACTGGGAACAATGTCTTAGCATCCTCAATTCTATTGGTCTGTCGTCCCCGTCAAAAAAATTCCCCAATGGCCACAAGAAGGGAAATTATTTCTTCATTAAGACGAGACCTACCGCATGCATTAAAACAACTACAAGAAGAAAATATTTCACCGGTTGATTTAGCTCAGGCAGCTATCGGTCCCGGAATCGGTATTTTTAGCGGTTATTCTAAGGTTTTAGAATCTGACGGTTCTGAAATGACTGTAAGAACAGCTCTACAACTAATTAATCAAGAACTCGAAGCCTATTTAAAAAAGGAAGAGGGTGAGATGGATAGAGACACACAATTTCTTATCAATTGGTTCGAACAATTTGGCATTGGAGATGGTCCTTTCGGTTCTGCAGAATTGCTCTCAAAGGCAAAAAATACGAGTGTTAGTGGCTTAGTAAAATCTGGAACAATAGTTAGTGCAAATGGGGTAGTATCTATTATTTCTAGGGATAAATATCCCACCGATTGGAACCCCACATTGGACACTCGTCTTACTTTATGGGAGTGTACGCAACATTTAATAAAACGACTTCAGGACAATGGTGAAAAATCAGTAGCAGAACTAATTGGTAGATTGGGTGTAGGAAAAAGTGAAGATGCAAAGAATCTCGCGTATCGACTTTACATTATTTGTGAACGAAAGGGATGGACATCTGAATCTAGGTCATACAATGACCTTGTGGCGGCCTGGCCAGATATAATTAAAAATGTATCAAATTCAATGGGCTGCGGGCCCCAGAAAACCTTTGATATTGAATAATGGGGAAGTAATATGAAGCCATGGAAAATTATCGCAATTCCTCACGGTGACGTCTCCGCTGGAAGATATCATCAAGCGGAGTTCGCTGCGGACCTCGCTCAGGTCCTTCAAGGTACTGCGGAACCGGAGTACCAGGATGCAGTCGAGTTCTACAACAGGACCTATCTCACCGAGGGTATGAAACGGTTACTGAAGACTACGATTGAACGGGTATCAGGTACCGCCGGAGAACCGGTCGTTAAATTGAAAACATCTTTCGGGGGCGGGAAGACCCATACCATGTTGGCAATCTATCATGCTTTGAATGGTACCGACCCATCCGCTCTTCAAGGCATTCCAGACCTGCTGAAAGAGGTAGGTAAAAAAGAGATTCCTAAGTGCCATATTGCGATTTTGGTTGGTACTGCACTCGACCCTTCAAAACCACGTTCCCATCCCGAACACAATGGATTGAAATCACACACCCTCTGGGGAGAGATGGCAATCCAGCTGGGGGGTCCTAATTCCTATAAGCTCATAGAGAACGCTGATAAGAAAGGAGTAGCACCCGGGAGCAACACTCTGGTCGAACTATTCGACAAATTGGGCTCATGTGTGATTTTAATCGATGAGCTGGTCGCCTTCGCCAGAAACATCTATCATGTCAGTGATTTGCCCGCTGGTAGTTTTGACAGCAATATGACGTTCATCCACAACCTGACCGAAGCAGTAAAACGCAGTAGGTCAAGCATAGTTGTGGCCAGTATCCCCGAAAGCAACATCGAAATCGGTGGAGAGGGGGGGCAGGCTGCGCTCGACCGCTTGGAGGATACCTTCGGACGTCTGGAAGCGATATGGCAACCAGTAGGTCAGCTCGAAAGCTTTGAAATCGTTCGAAGAAGGATTTTCTCCACCATCGAGAATAAGAAGGAGAGAGATGCCACCTGCTCTGCCTTCTACAAGATGTATTGCGCTCAATCCAACGATTTCCCCTCGAAATGCAACGAGGCCGAGTATCTGAATCGTCTGAGGACCTCCTATCCCTTCCATCCTGAGTTCTTTGATAGATTGTACGAGGACTGGGCCACACTGGAAAGGTTCCAAAGAACCAGAGGCGTGCTCAGATTGTCAGCAGCGGTCGTGCACGAGCTATGGACCAAGAACGACCAGAGCCCCCTCATCATGCCCGGTAGCCTTCCTTTGTATTCTCCAAAGATACGAGATGAGCTGAGTCGATACATAGGAGACCAATGGTCGATAATCGTCGACAAGGATGTCGATGGCGAGCAGAGCGAACCGTTCAGGATAGACAAGGAGAGCAACCGCATCGGTTCGATAATGGCCGCTAGGAAGGTCGCTAGAACGATTTTCTTGGGCAGTGCTCCAAGTGTTAGACAACAGAACGTTCGTGGCATAGAGGACATTAGGATAAGGTTGGGGGTCGCCCAACCCGGGGAGAACCTATCCATCTATGCCGACGCGCTCGGTCGCCTCACGGACAAGCTCACCTACCTCTATCATGACAATAAACGTTATTGGTACGATACAAGGCCGAACCTTAGAAGGACGGTCGAGGACAGGGCTGCGCAGTTAGACCAAGTAGACGTGGAGAACGAACTCAAAGGTCGCCTGCAAAAAATTAGGAACCGTGGGGCATTTGAAAAAGTGCACATCGTATGGGATTCCACTGAGATATTGGATGAACAAGAGGCCCGGTTGGTCATTCTAGGACCGAAGGATGTGCATCGAGGAGACCGAATAGGTTCAGAATCCCTAGCTCAGGTCAAGGCTTATGAAATTTTATCATCAAAAGGGTCTGGACCAAGACGATATAAGAACTCTCTAATCTTCTTAGCACCAGATGCTAATGCTATAGAGGGTTGCTTAAAGGAGATTAGGCACTACATCGCCTGGGGTAGCGTCCTTAGCGATGCTGATAAGTTGGGTCTCGATACAGTCCAATTAAAACAGGCCCGAGAACAGTCGGAAAGGACCAACTCCACGGTCGATTTGAGAATCGCCGAATCCTATTGTTGGTTACTGGTGCCATACCAGGAGATTGGTGATGGAGCTAAGAACGAAATCCTGTGGGATATCTCCAAGGTCAGTGGAGGGCAGGAAGAAGGTTTGGCAGTGAAGGCCAGTAAAAAGGTGATTAAGGACCAGAGGTTGATTCAGAGCTGGTCACCCCTCCTATTAAAAATGGAGTTGGACCGGCTTCTATGGAAGGATAAGGAAAGCATCAACATCAAGCAGCTCTGGGAGTACTTGACCACCTATCTTTATCTGCCCCGGTTGTGCAATGAAGATGTTCTACTGGATGCCATCAAGGAAGGGCTGAGGTCAGAGGATTTCTTCGCCTACTCGGCTGGACAGGATTCCGATGGGAAATATCTGGGCATCGTACTGTCCGAGCCAAATCCGCGCGTCCTAATCGACGGCTCTAGCCTTCTATTGAAGGTCGAGGTGGCAAAAGCCCAGAAACCTAAGCCCGAGCCCCCCGAGACCGGTACGGTTATAATAAACGGTCCAGTTCATCGACCTGCTGGACCTGATACAGGGCAATCGAAGACCGCCTTGAAACGCTTCTACGGTTCAGTGACGTTGGACCCGCAACGTGTTGCAAGGGATGCAGGACAGATAGCAACTGAAGTGATTGCTCACCTATCTGCGTTACCTGATGCTGAGGTCGAGGTGAAGATGGAGATTCAGGTCAAGGTCCCAAAGGAAGTACCTGAAAAGGTGGTTCAGACGGTAACTGAGAATGCCAAGACCCTTAAATTTAAAAATCACAGCTTCGAGACCGAATAGGGCGGATTAATATGGGCAATGAAAATCTGGAAAGAATAAAACCCGATAGTATGACCTATCGGGAGCTCATCATTGATATCGATAAGGGTAAGATTAAGATTCCAGAGTTTCAACGAGATGTGGTCTGGGGGCAGAACGAATTTATTGAATTATTGGACAGTGTTTACAGACACTATCCTGTTGGCTCATTCTTGTTCTGGAGGACCGATACAGCATTCTTTCCCTTCCGCAACATAGGTAACGTAGAGCTACCTAAACCTCCTCCCGGTCCTATCGACTATGTATTAGACGGTCAACAAAGAATTACTGCACTTTATGCAAGTTACAAAGAAGCGACCATCGAGATTCGAGTAAATAGGAAGATAGTTAGGAGGAAAATCGAGCTCTTTTTCGACCTTGATGAGAAACGATTCATCACCAAGCGGGATTTATTGAAAGAAGTCGATAGAATCGATAAGGTAGATTATATCGCGATGCTGCCGAGAGGGTTGAAGGGTGGGCTGCTCGGAACGCTTATTCAAATGTTAACCCACGTAAAAGAAAATTCACCGGGTCGAGAGGGCTTTGTTAAATGGATGGAAAATGAACTTGGAATTCAATCCTATCTAAAAGAACAAAGTCTCACTATGCTGCTAGCCATCAATCTGGTTAAAGAAGAAAATTTTAGATTAGTTATTTCACCTCTTGCATCCGAATTTTTAAATTCCGAAAGTCCAGATGTCGTGTTAGCAGCTCTACTTCAAAATGTCAACTTGATGGATAAGACCATAGAGCTTATCCTTTCCAATCAAAATAATTCTAGAGATGATATATATAATCAGCTAAAAAATGATAATGGACAGGAAAAATGGTTGTCAAGCTTACAGGTGTACTGGCGTTTGAAATGGTTGGAGAAGCTCGGTTACATTAAGCTCAATTCAAAAAAGGGCGACTTCGAGGTCCAAATTATTCAGATTGAACGTTTAAAACAGATTCTCGAAAGGTATCGAACAAAGCAATCCACATTGTTGGACAAGGATAGAGATAGGTATGTCACAGTGATGGAATTGATTGATTCATCATTGATGAGGTCTAGATTAAGAGGCCTATCCGATGAGCGATATAACAATTGGAGCGATGCCAATGATTCTTTCTCTAAATACAACTTCCCAGTAATTTATGTAAAAGACCAATCAATTGGTACGGTATGCAGTATATTTGAGAGAATCAACACCGCAGGAAAAAAATTGGATATCGTTGATTTGCTCGCAGCAAAGACATGGTCTCCAACTTTCAATCTTCGTGTCGAACTAGATGAATTGGTAGCTAAATTACGAAATTATAAATTTGGTGATATTCAGCACAATCCTATTCTCCAAACGCTCTCGATGATGATTAATAAAAAATGCAAGAAAAAGGATATTCTTACCTTAGAAAGAGAACAAATAATGGAAAACTGGCTCAATCTATCAAAGTCTCTCACCGCATCTATTGAGTTTCTAAACAACCATCTGAATATCAGAAATGGAAAAATCTTACCATTCAGTTCAATAATCGTCCCCCTGAGTTATTTCTATTTTAAAAAGAACGGTCAAAGTGAAACGACCTTTGAATTAGACCAGTTAATAAAGTTCGTCTGGCGCGCTTCATTCGCGAATCGTTTTGATTCTAGTGTGGAAACCAAACTAGAAGAGGATGTAGAAAGGGTCGAAATCATCTTATCTGGAGAGGCACCTCTATACAACTATGGTCCGGCAGCAATCACTCTCAGGGACATCATAGACCAAGAGATGGATTTGGGTAGCGCTTTCTGTAAATCGATATTATGTCTCTATAGCTATAATAAGCCAAGAAACCTTTCCAACAATTCTCCTGTTAACCTAGATAGCATCAATAATTGGAATCAGGGAGAGTTTCATCATATCTTCCCTCAAGGCTATCTCAAAAAGACAATTCAAGCGGGAAATATGGACGATATTAAAAAATCACAAATCTCGTCCCATGTTAATAGTATCGTGAACATTTGTATTATTAAATCCAATGAAAATAAATCAATTTCAGATAAAGCTCCATCGGAATACATGGAGACGTTCATACAAAATAATCCTGATATCCGAACCACATTGAAATCGCACTACATCGAGGATATTGACAAATCAATGCTCTTGAAAGACGATTTCGACCAATTTATAAATTACAGGGCATCAATAATCTTGGACAATATCCAAGCGGTCTGTGGTGAACTTTCTCCCATCCAGACTAAAGCTATCGCAGATGATGGTGCGGCAATCGATACTGTGGAACTATGGTTACGAGAATTCATCGACATGAAGATGCGAGAATCTGATGAGGAAGGATGGAAGAATTATCTTCGGTCAGAGCTCGGTAATACCAAAGCGGCCAATAGGATAAAAGCACAAATGAACAAAACACTAGTAATCGACGAATCTTCCTTCACGTCATTAGATTATTATGAGGTATTTGAATATTATTTGGACGTCATCATAAGAAATTGGACAGTATTCGAGCCTCATTTCTTATCAAAATACGAGGCCGATAAACATTTCAAACAATTCGCCGACTATCGCAACGCAGTAAAACATCTACGACCAATGGACGATATGGTAAAGCTCTCTGGTCGTGCCTCCCTCATTTGGTTCGAAAGAGCAATGAAAAATATAAATAATTTATAAACAAACCAATACATCATTAAAGAGAGGTATACTTTAAATGCCAGATATTGATTTTTTAATAATTAAAAAAATAAGAGAAGAAGAAATTCGTAGGGGATGGGTTCGTATTCCCGAGTCCCAAAGAAAGGGAATCCCTTCCGAATCGTTGGTTAAAATCACCAATTATCTGACTGATAAATCTACTAAGAGAATCGTATTAGGAATAATCCCGGACACTGGGGTCAACATCATACAGATGGATGAAAACACCAGAGAAATCCTGGGAATAACTGATGACCAAATCGACAAAGAAGGTCAATTCGTCATCAGACAATATTCACCAGTTGGTAACATTTTTGCCACTATTTGTTATTACTATCATCATCCCGATTTTCCTTTGCGATTTTCCACCAGGGTTGCCTTACTATTGGGTAGCACCTCTGTTATCCTTGGCCTGATGAGTTTTGTGCTCACCTTTTTTTAATAATCTTATCATCACAGATGGCGTTATACTACTTTGGTATATATTTTGTATAAGATTTGGTAACTATTTTTATTCCAGTCAAAAAATTATGACGGCAACTTAAATTAATACTTATATTTTAGGTTATCAATATAAAAAACCACAGATAATATTTATCAATGATAATTCATTTTATTCTAGGTTTCACCACGGACCGTTGTAAAAAATGCGGGGAGTATTCTGGGGATTTTATCTTCTGTCCCAAATGCTCAAGTGAAAACATGGGAAACCAAAATAATCAAATCGGTGGTCCCAACATCAACGTAAAGGTGGATTTTCTAGTTTTGAATTGGGTCGACATTATAACATGGTCAAAGGAAGAATCGCTGAAACCCCAATAGAAAAGCTGTTCCTATCACTGGATTGGAATGTTTTTAGATACGGTATGATAAACACGGTCCCGGGTGTAATGAAACTTCTTATGGGCGTCAAGAGTGATGTCGCTCAAGACATCCGTGGAATGCCCGATTTCGTAGTTCAAGATAAATGCCGCAATTTCTACTACTTCGAAGTGAAATTCAGAGCTAGTGGCAACTTCTCCCTAGATGAATTAAACGACGATTATCCCTACCTAAACGCTTACTTCATAATCGTATCGAGAAAACACATTAAATGCATCACTTATCAAGAGATGAAAGATGGATAGAAGATAACTCCAATGTCAAACCATTTCCTCGGAGATAGAAAAGAATTTAATTTTAATGAGCTCGATAAGGAAAAAATAAGGGTTTTCTGTGGGTTCGCCGAAAAATTCTATAAGGGTGTATATAAAAGAAGGAGGTTTATCGATGTATCAATGATAAGCTAGATGCAAGATAATCCAAGCCATTTTAACAATAATATATATTTTCGCATAAAAAGTTAATAAAACATTTATCTAATTAAGAAAAATATGTGGACAAGAGATTCTAATTGAATGAGATTCTCTCGTTTCTAAGATTGTTCTAGTTATTCAACAATGTTGCCTTTTTTTAATATTTTTACTAATTCCCTTCTTGATTCAGATACCTTTGCAACATCCATTCCGTCGAAGGATTTTAGTGCTTCATTCAATTGTTCGACTAGCAGTTTAGCAGCTTGAGGATGCAGAATGACCATTCCATCGCACACTGCAATTTTCTGTTTTGAGCCCTCAAGCACCTCGTTCATCAGACTCAATCTAATGTCCAGGTCTGTAGCATCGACAATAACATTGGTGGCATAGGTTTTGAAAAACTCATGCGGATTTCTTCCCCTAACACATTTCTTTTCCACCTTAGATTCAACCGGTTTTACATCCGCACTACTTTTTTTCGTTGCCATCATGCAGCCCCCAACAATCTCTTAACCTCGTAAGGCAGTTTTTCAGACTCAACAAACATACTCGTTTTCATTCTTTGATATCCTTCTTCCATTCCTGGCCACTCAATTTTTTCAATACTCGTAAAGTCCATCTCTCCGTAGTTATCGGGATTCTGAGATTCTATAAATTGCTGACCGATTGGATTTATCAAGTAATCTTCTCTTTGCTCAGCTATTTCCATTGCCGCGAGTAATCCTTCCTTGGTTAGGAATGCCTTTCCCGCACTTATTGACACATTTTCACTCATCGATTCTACAATGCCAGCTAGGTTTGATGGTATCTCAATGGCATTGATTTCCCGATATCCATTGTTATCGAGTAAATACAGTAATAACTGTTGCTTCTGGTCAAATGGTAGTATGGGCTTGTTGTCTATTTTAACAACAAATTCCCCTTTCTGGTCTGTCGATAATGATATCATGGGCATCAATGTTTGAATGTATTTTATCATTTTCACGTAATTTTTTAATGTTACATAGTGGTGCCCAGTCTCATCCTTCAATTGACGCATAGTAACAGTTTTCCCCACATCTAAGCCTTTTAATTGGTTACTTAAAGAGAATATTATCTCTTCTGGGCTTTTTCTCATTCTCAATCCCCCGTTCCCCATTAGTTTACCTTATAAATAATTGGTTTCAATACAATGAAATGATTCTTTATAGCAGCATTGTATTAATTACTATATAAAACTGTAAGAAATATTATCAATAACATCTTCATATTAGTCCCCGTGGTAGAGGAAGGTACGATTAAATCAATTTATGAAGTTTGGAAAGATGTTCCAGATTCAGTTATAGAAATATTACCGCAATTTTCTGGACCGCAATGGATTATATTAGCAAGAATTAAGACGCAAGGTCGTTTTGAAGGACGTGAAATAAACAAGGATGATTTACTTCAAGGATTTCCCGCTCATAAGAAAAATGAGTTTGAAAAGGCACTTGATGGACTATCCCTATTATTGAATAAAAAACCACACACTGGATGTAGTTTTGTATATTCGGCAGATTCCCACAATCCTATTTTCAGGGACAATTCCCCATATTCAGCCATATTTTCACAAATAAGGACCAATGGGGATTTTAAAAATGCTTTAATGAATGGTATCATTGAGATATACGCAGTTGATGAGGGTTTAAAAATCGCAATAAATGCGACATTAAATAAATTGAAAGGGAAAAGTGTTGACAATTATAAAATTAAGCCCGTGATAAATGGACGAAATTTAGAACCCGGTGCCCTAAACACTTTATTGAAAATTTCATACATTTGTCCCAGAGCATCAAGAGAACAAGATGCCGTTACTCAGGAGTGCATTTTTATAATTAACGAAGTAGGAGAATTCTACAATCAAGAAGCAACGATTGATGTGTGCCGTGTCTGCAAAAATAGACACAAAGTGAAATCGAACGGCAGAATATGGTGATTTATCGCATCAACCGGATTCGTTCAATTACTAATAAAGGCCTTGTTGCAAAATTCAACCTGACACTTTGCCAACGCCAAATAATTGAATTATAATTGTTCTATATTGTTACCAATATTGATTACAAAATATTTAAGTGTGGTCCAATCCATTCGCCAGCTGTTCAAGGAAGGTGACTGGATTGGTTACCACAATTGTAGAAATTACATCAGAGGTATTCAAGTTTGACGGTCAGTCGCGCCTCGACACCTTCAGCATCGACCTCGGTCGATGCTCCGAGGTCGAGGCGCACCGGTTGCAACTGGCCCTTGAAGCGATACGGAAGAACGTTAACGGATTCCCGTTCTGGCAACGCAGGAAGAGGGTCGGCCGACCCTCTTCCGATGAAAGGACGTTGATGATCGGCTTCCTTATCCAGCAGCTCTTCCG
>Ga0302243_1001400_pt1 | contig 16757 bp, 15 predicted proteins | sample AAG_UR_Met_MG_FD_193514 | JGI IMG/M metagenome (GOLD analysis project Ga0302243, IMG submission 193514) | Enriched activated sludge microbial communities from anaerobic digester in WTTP, New Holstein, Wisconsin, United States - AAG_UR_Met | ecosystem: Engineered > Bioreactor > Anaerobic >... | reverse complement strand
CTCCCCCTCCCCGAGGTGGTCCAGGCACTGCTTGACCATGCTGATCGACTCCCGCACCTCCTCGATCCGCACCATGAGCCTGGCCAGGACGTCCCCCTCCCTACGCACCGGGACCAGGAACCCCAGGCGGGGATAGGCGGCATACGGGAAGTCCCGGCGGGTGTCGCGGTCCCACCCCGATGCCCTGGCCACCGGTCCCGTGGCCCGCAGCTCCTTGGCCGTCCGCAGCGGGAGCACCCCCGTGGTCTCCATCCGGTCCAGGAAGGAGGGGGAGCCCTTGAGCGAGTCCACGAGGGGCTCGAAGGCCAACCCCAGCTCCACAAGGGCGCGCTCGAGGAACGCACATGCCTCGGCGTCCAGGTCCTTTGCGACCCCACCCACGGCCATGGTCCCCCACAGCAGGCGGTGCCCGGTCAGCCTCTCGTTGAGGCGCAGCATGCGCTCCCGCAGGACGGAGGCCTCGGCGGCCGGGACCGCAAAGGCCACGTCGGTGGCGATGCCCGCGATATCGCCCAGATGGCAGTGGATCCGCTCCAGCTCGGTGAAGACCGTGCGCAGCAGCTGGGCCCTCTCAGGGACCGGGGCCCCCATCTCCACGACCTGGCAGAAGGCCAGGGAATGGGCGACGCCGTTGTCCCCCGAGATCCGCTCAACCAGGCGCAGCGCCCGGCCGAGCGGGCAGCCCTCGAGCGCCTTCTCCACGCCGCGATGCGCGTAGCCCAGCCTTACCTCCAGGTTCAGGATGGGCTCGCCGGCGGTGCTGAACCGGAAGTGCCCCGGCTCAATGACCCCGGCATGAACGGGGCCGACCGGGACCTCCAGGACGCCGTCCCCCTCCACCCTGCGATATCGGTAGGGCTCTCCGGTGAGAGGGACCTCGGCGTCGATCGGGAACCCGGGGTCGAGAGGGCGCAGGCCCCTCGGCCATTCATGCAGCCGGAGCGGCCTTGGGTCTGGATGGTCCAACGGGACGATCCCGTTCATCTCCAGCATCTCCCGCTCGTACCAGTTGGCCGCCGGGACCTCGGGGGTGAGGGACTGATAGCCCTCGCCCTCGAGCCCGGCCTCCACCACGACGGTCCCATGGCGGGGGATGAGCACCACGGCCACCATCCTGTTCCCGTCGTGCACATAGTAGAGGTTCGCCAGCTCGCCCTCCTCCCGGCGGAGCAGGTGGAGGAGGAGGGGACGAAGCAGGTCCTCGGGGACCTTCAAGTGCAACCGTCCGGAGCGCTCCTCGAACGAGAGCGGAGGGAAGGGAAGGGAGTCCAGCAGCTCGACGTTGTAGTATCTCAGATGATCACCTCAAACAGTTCGGCGACCGAGCCCAGGGCGTCACCCAGGGCTGAGGGGAGGAGCACCCCCAGCACGATGATGGCGGCCGCAAGGACGAGCATCGGCATCAGGCGGAGCGCGCCGAGCTCCCCGGCCGGAACGCCTTCCTGCGGCCTTCCGGACACCATCCCCAGGACGCGATAGGTCATGGCGGCGAAGATGATGGCCATGAGGGCGATGAAGAGGCCGGCGACGAGGTACTCGCCGCTGGCTAGCGCCCCGGCGGTGATGAGCAGCTCGCCGATGAATATGGCGAAGGGCGGCGACCCGGCGATGGCCGCCCCGCCGAGGACCAGCAGGGAGGCGGTGGCCGGCATGGTCCTGCCCACCCCCTTGATCTCCCGCATCTCCCTGGTGCGGTACCTCTGTATGACGTTGCCGGCCCCAAAGAACATCAGGGTCTTGGTCAGGGAATGGGCGACGACGTGGAAGAGAGCCCCGAGCACGGCCAGCGGCCCTCCGATCCCGAAGCCCAGGGCGATGATCCCCATGTGCTCCACGCTGGAGAACGCCAGGAACCGCTTGAGGTCCCTGGAGGTGAGGAGGAAGGCCGTCGCTATGGCCACCGACAGCAGCCCGAAGAACGTGAGCAGGGAGGAGGAGAAGCCGGGCACCGCCGCCTGGGCCAGGATGTGCACCCTCAGCACCCCATACATGGCGCAGTTGAGCAGGACGGCGGAGAGGAGGGCGCTTATGGGGGTGGGGGATTGGCTGTGGGCGTCGGGCAGCCAGGTATGCATCGGCGCCAGGCCGGCCTTCGTCCCCAGGCCCACCACGATGAAGATGAAGGCCACCTTCACCAGGGCGGGGTCCAGCTGGTCGGCGACGGCGCGCAGCGCGGACCAGTCCAGGGTGTCTGCGCCCTCCCCCAGCGCGGCCATCGAGGAGGCGTAGAGCAGGACGATCCCGAGGAGGGCGAGGGTGATGCCCACCGAGCAGATGATCAGGTACTTCCAGGAGGCCTCGATGGCCTCCCCTTTCTTGTAGAACCCCACCAGGAAGGCGGAGATCAGGGTGGTGCCCTCCACGGCTATCCACATCAGCCCGAGGGAGTCGACCACCACGACCAAGAGCATGCAGAGGGCGAAGAGGTGGAGGAGGACGTGGTAGTAGCGCAGGTCCTTGACGTTGACCTCGCCCTCCCTCCGGTCATGCTGCAGGTACTGCACCGAGTAGACGCTCACAAGGAGCGTGATGACCACGATCACGAGCACGAAGAGCGCGGACAGGGGGTCCAAGTACCATGGGCCCCGGTGCAGCGGTGGGCCGGAGAAGGCCTGGTAGCAGCAGGGGAACGCTACCAGGGCAGTGACCGTGGAGCCGGCCGCGCTGAGGACGTAGATGGTCCGCTCGCTGCGCGCAAGGCCGCAGAGCAGGGCGGTGAAAAGGGGGACCAGCAGGAGCGCTTCGATCATACTATCCCCTCAGCCTCCTCATGAAGGTCGTGTCCAGGGTCTCGAACGTCTGGTTGATGCGGTAGGCGAATATGCCCATGATGAGCACGGCCATGAGCACGTCGAAGAATATCCCGATCTCCACGATGAGCGGCATGCCGTACGTGGTGGAGATTATGCCCAGGAACAGTCCGTTCTCCATCATCAGCAGGCCGACCATCTGGGTCATGGCCTTGCGCCGGCTGATCATCATGAAGAGGCCGATGAGCACGACCGCCAGCGAGACCGCCAGGCAGTTGCGGGTCACCGTCTCCGCCGAGGAGATGAGGGGCTCGGTTATGTAATAGGCGACGATGACCAGCCCCCCGGAGATGAGCAGGGAGGCGGGGATGCCGACCAACGGCTCTATCTCCCTCCGGACCTTCAGGCGGTCCATGGAATATATGAGGAAGCGGGGGATGACCAGCCCCTTCACCACCAGGGTGAGGCCGGCGACCACGTAGATGTGCTCCGAGCCCGTATAGTGCGCCAGCACGGCGGCGATGGCCGCCAGCATCAGCGATTGGAAGGCGAAGGAACGGACGAGCTGGCCCATGCGGGTGCTCGCCATGACCAGCAGGGAGACCAGCAGGATGGCCGCGGCCAGGAAGTTGATGGTGTCTATGCTGAGCAGGTCGGCCGTTCTCTCACCTCACAGAATGTAATAGGACATCACCGCCAGCAGGGATAGCGTGAAGGAGACCGTCAGCAGGTTCGGCAGCCGGAACAGGCGCATCTTGGCCATCACCGACTCCACCACCGCCACGCTGACGGAGAGCAGGAGGAGCTTCAGGGATATGGAGGCTACGCCGACGAGCAGCTCGCCGGCGCCGGTGCCGAGCGCGATCCCCCACGGGAAGAAGACGTTGCTCAGGATGACCATGAACATCGTCAGGCGGACGTAGGAGGCCATCTCCATCATCGCCAGCTCCCTTCCGGAATATTCCAGGAGCATGCCCTCGTGCACCATGGTCAGCTCCAGATGGGTGGCTGGGTTGTCGAACGGGACACGGGAGTTCTCGGCCAGCAACGATATGAAGATGGCGGCGGAGGCCAGGAAGAGGGTGGGGGAGAGGCCCTTCGGCCCGAGGGCAGCGAAGAACCTGGATATGGACGACAGGTCGGTGGTCCCGGATATGGCGGCCACGGAGAAGATGGAGAGCAGGAGGGTCGGCTCCACTATGGCCGATATCATCATCTCCCGGCTGCTGCCCATGCCGCCGAAGGGGCTTCCCCCCTCGAGGCCCCCGAGGACCATCATGAACCTGAAGAGCCCGAGGACGTAGATGGTCGCCACCATGTCCCCGACCCCGCCCGAGGGGCCGGCATTGAAGACCGGCACCATGACCGCGAGGCAGACCATCGCCCCTAGGCAGACGTATGGGATAACGAAGAAGAGCCAGGAGGCCTCGCGCGAGGCCACCGTGGCCTTCCGCATCAGCTTCCACAGGTCGCGGTAGGGCTGCAGGACGCTTGGCCCTTGCCGGCACTGCATCCAGGCCTTGGCCTTGCCAATGATGCCGGTGAGGAGGGGCGAGACCATGAGGACGAAGGACACCTCCGCGATGACGATGAGTACGTCCGTCAGCTGCATGCCATCACCTCAGCGCCACCAGGAGCACGACCAGGGTGACCATTATATAAGTCAGATAGGCCTGGATGCTACCGCTCTGCATTCTCTTTACCCGCATCGCCAGGGCGATGGCCCCTGCTGTAAGGGGTTTGTAGAGATGGTCCACGAAGGGCTCGGGGATGCGCTGCTCGAACCGCACCGCCCTTATGTACTCGGAGGGCCTGGGTTCCTCCCTGACCTCGATCTGGGGCCGGTATACCTTCTGGAAGACCCGGAGCAGGGGCTGGGCGAACCCTGTTGGAGTGTATTGGGTGCGGCGGTCCAGGGGCGTGCCGCAGTCCCAGGTGTCCACGCGCTCGACCTTCCGCCTGCCGGTGGCCCTTACGATCAGGAACGCCACCAGCATCCCGAAGCCCAGGAGGGCGCTAAGCCCCAACGGGTCCAGCCCGCCCTGGTGGAGGAAGTTGATGCTGGAGCCCTCGACCACCTTCAATCCTGCGGCGCCGACCAGCGGCGACACCGCCGCGGCGAGCTCCTCCAGCAGGGGGAAGGAGGCCACGCCCAGGAGGATGCACAGAAGGGCGAGGGGGAGCAGGGGGAACAGCTCGCTGCGCTCCAGGGGCCGCGGCCTCTCCGCCCCCGCCGAGCGGGGGCGGCCCAGGAAGGTGAGCCCGTACAGGCGCAGGTAGGCGGTCGCGGCGATGGCCGTGCATAGGGCCATGACCGCTATGGCCAGGGGCAACGCGATCCGGACGAGGGGGTCGGCGATCGGCTCCGCGTGCATCAGCGCCTTGAACATCGCCCACTCGCTGACGAAGCCGTTGAAGGGGGGGAGCGCGGCGACCGAGAGGGTGCCGATGAGGAAGACCGCGGAGAGGCCAGGGAGACCTCTCGCGAGGCCTCCGAGCCGCTCGAGGTCCCATTCCCCCGCCGCCCTGCGCACCGTGCCTGCGCCCATTAGCAGCAGCGCCTTGAACACCGTGTGGTTGATCAGGTGGAATAGGGCGGCCATGAGGGCGAAGGCCGCCGGTTCCGCTGCCCCATAGGCCCTGAAGAGCATGGCGGCGCCCATGGTCAAAAGGATGAGCCCCATGTTCTCCATGCTGGAGAAGGCCAGGACCCTCGCCCCGTCCCTTTGGACCAGCGCCTGCCAGGAGGCCCACAGGGCGGTCAGGGCGGCCAGCCCCATCACCGTCAGGGAAAGGGCGTACTGCTCCTCCACCCCGACGCAGGAGAAGGTGACCCGCACCAACACCAGCACGGCCACGTTGGAGGCGGCCGTGGACAGCAGGGCGGTGACGGTGGACGAGGACCGGCTGTAGAGGTCCGGCATCCAGATGTGGAAGGGGAGCAGGCCGAGCTTGCTTCCGAATCCCAGGAAGAGCATGATCACCACTGCCGCCGATGCGCCCGGGCCGATCAAAGCGGAGAGGCCCCGCATCTCGCTCAGGCGGACCTCCCCGGAGGAGACGGCGAGATAGGCGAGGGCCGCGATGACCAGGGCTGCCCCGAAATGGGTGATGGCGAGATACCTCCAGCCGGCGATGGTGTCCTCATCCTCCCGGGCGCCCCATGCCCCCAGGAAGGAGGTCAGGGACATGGCCTCCCAAGCGATCATGAGGAGCAGCACGTGGTCGGCCACCATGGCCAGGAGGATGGACAGGACGAAGCAGTTGAACAGCAGGGCGCTCCGGGCCGTCACGCCCTCCCTGGAGAACAGGGCGTACATGGCGACGCAGGCGAAGGTGAGCGCGGTGATCAGGAGCACCAGGGCGCCCAGCGGGTCCAGGCGGATGGCGTACTCCCCCCAGACCGAGGGAGCGTCCGAGACCAGCGAGGCCGTCCCCTCGAGGAGGACCTGCACGGACCATATGGCCGCCGCCACCGCCGATGCGGCCGAGCACAGGTAGCTGTACACCCGGGACCGCTCGCTTCGTAGCAGGACCGCTAGGACCGCCCCGAGGAGGGGGAGGGAGAGCATCAGGGAGGGCAGCGCGGCTGGGGACATGGGCTTGGCCTCAATGGGCTTTGGAGCAGATAAAGGGAGACATCCTTGCCTCTTGTGCGCTCGATGGGCGCCGCACCATGGAAAGCCTCATAAACATTTCCATCTGACCAAAAATCCATTATGCGAGGGGCGAGAGGGCTGGCAAAAGCATTATCAGCGCCGGCAGTGCATAGCTCACAGGAGCTATGATGACGGACAGCACGGACATCCTGGGGATCCTGGCCGCAGCGAGGCGAATAGAGGAGTTCGGCATCGAGTTCTACCGCCGCTTCAGTGAGTGCACCGGGGACGAAACGGGGGCGGCCCTCCTTCGGGGATTGGGACGGGACGAGGAAGGGCACAAGGCGATGGTGGAGGAGGAGATGCGCCGGTTGGCCCCTTCCCTGGACCCGGCCAGCGTGCCGCCCGCCCCCTCGGCCTTGGGGATAGTCCCGGAGAAGGCCTTCCCCTTCCCCCCGGACCGGTGCATGGCCCTGGAGGACGAGCTGCGAGCGCTGGAGGTCGGGATCCGGGTGGAGGAATCCTCCTCCGACATGTACCGCCGCGCCGCCCTCAGCGTGGTGGAGCCGAGGGTGCGCCTCCTGCTCGAGCGGCTCGCGGGGATAGAGGAAGGGCACCGCAGGCTCCTCGAGGAGAGCATGTACATGCTGCGCACCCAGGGGGCTTGGTACGGTTACACGCCGATATTGGAGGGGTAGGCTGGGAACGGAGGCCCGTTATAAAAATAAAATAATGTATATTTTATTTCCCGTCCCCTTTGGCCATCACGATGGATGGGCTGAAAAGGCTTTAATACCCGTCGGGCATGCATAGTGCACGATCTGAACAGGGTCGGCCCCGGCCCATCCCCTCACTGGCCTCAGAGGTATCACAATGGTTAAGTTACCGAACATCGAGAGAGAGATTTCAGCTTGTCTTCAATGCGGCTATTGCATTCGCACCTGCGAGACGTGGAGGCAGACGCCCTGGGAGTCCGTCACCCCCCGGGGCAAGATCTTCTACATCTCCCAGCTGGGCAAGCGCACCGTCCTTGACAGGTTGCTGGGCCGAAAGGTGGAGATCGACGATGAGTTCGTGGAGGCCCTGTACATGTGCACGACCTGCGCTGCCTGTGCAAGCGTATGCCATGTGGGGATCGACTTCGCCGAGTTCTGGGAGAAGGTGCGGGAATGGTGCATAGAGAACGGCCAAGGCCCGATGCCCGCCCATGTGAAGATCCGGGAGCGCCTGGAGGAGTCCCGCAATCCCTACGGGGAGCCGATGGAGAAGAGGGGCGCCTGGTATCCCGACGTCCCGAAGGCCGACAATCCCGACGTGGTGTTCTTCGCCGGCTGCACCGCCTCCTACCGCATGCAGAACCTGGCGAAGGCCAGCGTCGTCTTCCTGAACCGCTGCGGCGTCTCAACCAATATCATGGAGGGGGATGAGTGGTGCTGCACCTCCCCCGCCCTGAGGACGGGGCAGACGGGACTTACCTATCGTTTCTCGGAGCACAACATCAGCACGGTCGAGCACATGGGCGCGAAGGCGATGGTCACCGCCTGCGCGGGATGCTACAAGACCACCGTGCACGACTACGGCAAGTACTACGCCCATCCGACCTTTGAGGTGTTCCATTTCGCTCAATATGCCAACAGGCTGCTGAAGGAGAAGCGGGTCAAGTTCACCAAGGAGTTGAAGGCCAAGGTCACCTACCATGATCCTTGCCACCTCGGCCGTCACGCCAAGGTCTATGATGAGCCGCGCGAGGTCATCAGGGCGATCCCGGGCGTGGAGTTCGTGGAGATGAAGAACATACGGGAGAGTTCGAGGTGCTGCGGCGCTGGCGGCGGGTACAAGAGCCAGTACAACGACATGGCCATTGCCATAGCCATCGAGCGGGTCAAGGAGGCCGTGGCGACGGGGGCGGACATCCTGGCGACCACCTGCCCCTTCTGCGTGCTCAACCTGCAGCAGGCGGCAAAGAAGATAGGGGCCAAGATCAAGGTGATGGACGTCTCCGAGATGCTTGCCATGGCCACGGAACCAGAGGCGCCGGTCCAACCGGCCGCACAGTGAGCTTCCCCATTCCCGTTGGCCGCGAAGGCCCTGCACGGAGGGCCGCTGGTGAGGTTCCTCAGCCTCTTCGTGCCAGCGGTGCCTGGCGGAGAGCGAGATCGTCATGGTGATGGGGGTTCCATCATCTCGATCGGGGCCTGCCCTCAAACTGGAGGCCGCCAGCCTGACCACCGGGAGCGGCGGGGTGCTCTTTCCTGCACGCCATCGCTGGATCGGGGCCATGATGGCGGGCGTGCTCAAGACACAGATCGCGGCATCGCTGCCCATGGCAGAGGTGATCGGCGGGTACGCGGTGCTCACCCCTACACACTTGCCTCCGTGGTCGCCTGCATGGTCCCGGGTGAGCCTCATTCCCCCAATGAGGTGGCGAGACATCCGTCCATGGCCCGGCCGCCTTGGAGGGGGTGCCCGTGCAAAAGGTAATGAGGAGGGACCCTGTCACTCTCCCCCTTAAGATGAGCATGACCGAGGCACAAAGGGCGATGACCGCCAAACAGCATTACCTGCGCCCGATGGTGGGCGCCGTGGAATGGACGCCGGCGGTCGCGGTCAGGGAACGGCTCCAGGGGTACGAGGACGCAGAGGCGAGGGTCGAGGCGGTCATGGTCCTATACCTCGAACGGGCCAGGGCTGGCACGTTCGCCTGTCGGACCTTCGAGGACATGAGCGCCAAGCGGACATCCATGATGATCGCCGTCCGAGAGGACGGCGTGCTGCTGGAGGCCCTCACCCGCTCGTTCTCATGGGATCCCCGGGGCATAGCGACGTGACACATCCGCGATATTGAACGGGAAGGACATGGTATTCGAACTGCTGGACCCACGCATCCTCAAGGTGCTGGAGGACAAGGACATCCGGGAGCCTACCGGGGCTCAGAGCGAGGCCATACCCTTGGTGCTGGCCGGGGAGAACGTCCTGTTGGTGGCGCCCACGGGCATCGGCAAGACCGAGGCGGCGATGCTGCCGCTGCTCCACAAGCTCATCACCACGCCGGGGAAGGGGATCCAGCTCCTGTACATCACCCCTCTGCGGGCGTTGAACCGCGACATGCTCAGGCGCCTGGAGGAGTTCGGGGACGCCCTAGGCTTGAGGGTGGCGGTGCGCCATGGGGACACCTCCCAGTCGGAGAGGCAGAGGCAGTCCAAGCACGCCCCGGACATCCTGATCACGACCCCGGAGACCCTGCAGGTCATGTTCACCGGCAAGAACCTGAGGGCGCATCTCTCGAACGTGCGCTTTGTGGTCGTGGACGAGGTGCACGAACTCGCCAACGACGAGCGGGGGGCGCAGCTGGCGGTGGCCCTCGAACGCGTCGCGGAGCTGGCGGGGGAGTTCCAGCGCATCGGGCTGTCGGCCACCGTAGGCTCCCACCAGGAGGTGGCGGCGTTCCTCGGCGGGGTGGGGCGCAAGGTGCGCATCGTCCGGGCCAGCGTGGCCAAGGAGATGCGCATCACGGTGCAGTTCCCCGAGGTGCAGGAGGGCGATCGGGACCTGGCGGGGACGCTCCAGAGCGACCCTCAGCTGATAGCGTGCATGCGCCGCGCCAAGGAGCTCATCGAAGGCCACCGCTCCACCCTCATGTTCGTGAACACGCGGGACACCGCGGAGGCGCTGGCGGCCCGCTATCACATCTGGGATGAGGGCTTTAAGATCGGGGTGCACCACGGGTCCCTGAGCAAGGAGACCCGGATGGAGATGGAGGACGATTTCAAGAGCGAACGGCTGAAGGGGCTGATCTGCACGTCCTCCTTGGAGCTCGGGATCGACATCGGCTCCTCCGACTTCGCCATCCAGTACAATTCCCCAAGGCAGGTTGCCCGGCTGGTGCAGCGCATAGGCCGCGCCGGGCACCGGGTAGGCCGCAGGACGGAGGGGGCCATCATCGCCTCAACGCCAGATGAGATAGCCGAGAGCCTGGTCGTTACCCGCCTGGCCCTGGCCGAGAGGTATGAGCCCTTGGTAGTCCGGAAGGACCCCTTGACTGTGCTCGCCAATCAGCTTGTGGCAATGGCGAGTGCGGGCCCGGTCCCGGTGGAGAAGGCCTACGCCCTAGTTCGGCGCGCCTATCCCTTCAGGGAGCTTCCCCGGCAGCGGTTCGATGCGGTGCTGGAACAGATCGCGGAGATTGGGCTGGTATTCGTGGACGGGGACGTCTACAAGCGCTCTGGGCGGGGGCGGAAGTACTTCTACGACAATATCTCCATGATCCCGGACGAGCGCACGTTCCGGATCAGGGACATAGGGACGAGGAAGGTCGTCGGGACCCTGGACGAGAGCTTCGTCATCTCCTTCGCCGAGCCGTACGCCACGTTCATCACCCGCGGGCGCTCCTGGCGCATCGTCGAGGTCATGGACGACGAGCTGTTGGTGGAGCAGGTCAAGGAGATCGGCTCCATCCCCTCGTGGAGCGGGGAGGACATCCCGGTGCCCTTCGAGGTCGCCCAGGAGGTGGGAAGGATGCGCGGCGGGTACGATCGCAAGGACTACCGTGGCGACGCCGCGGCCTTCAAGGCCTTGGACGACTACCTCGGGGAGCAAGGCCGGGAGTTCCCGATGCCCACCGATCGGCGCATAACCATTGAGATGGGCAAGCGGCTGGCCATATTGAACATGTGCTTCGGGAGCAAGGTGAACGAGACCATCGCCAAGATGCTCTCCGTGCTGCTCTCCGCCCGCCTAGGGGAGAGCGTGGCGGTGACCACGGACCCCTACCGGGTCATCCTCGACCTGCCCCGGGACGTGGCCCCGGCCACCATCGTGGAGACGCTGCGGTCGATCAGCGCCTCGACCGTGGAGGGCCTCATCCGGCTGGTGATGAAGAACTCCAGCCACACCCGGTGGCGCTTCGTCTTCGTGGCGAAGAAGTTCGGGGCGGTGGAGAAGGACGCGGACTACAGGAACGTCGGCTTCGCCCGGCTGGTGGAGGCCTACGAGAGCACCCCGCTCATGCAGGAGGCCATCGACAAGGTGCTATGGGAGGACTTCGACGTCGCGCGGACCGTGGAGGTGGTGCGGGCCATAGGGGCCGGGGAGATCGACATCGCCCTCTGCGGCCTGTCCCCCATAGGCCGGGCGGGCCTCACCCAGTCCAAGGAGCTGATCACGCCGCAGAGGGCCGACCACTCCATACTGATGGCTTTGAAGAGGAGGCTGGAGGAGGAGAGCCTTTACATGTCCTGCCTCAATTGCGGCGTGCAGTGGAGGATGAGGCCCAAGGATGCCGGGAGACGCGTGCTCTGCCCCAACTGCGGGGGGCAGATGATCGCCGCCCTCAATGGCTACAACCGGGACACGATCAAGCTGATCAGGAAGAAGGCCCTGAGCGAGGAGGAGGAGAAGGAGGTCCGGCGGCTGTACAAGAACGCATCCTTAGTGCAGAGCAACGGGCGCAGGGCCCTGTTGGCCTTCGCCGGCCGGGGAATCGGGGCGGACACCGCGGCCCGCATCCTTTCCAGCTTCAGCGAGGATGAGGAGGACCTTCTCAGGGATATCCTGAACGCGGAGATCACCTATGCCCGGACCAAGCGCTTCTGGGACTAGCGTCCCTCGACCGGGTTGCGCACCGCCCCTGCCTCGTCCACCATGGCCTCCACAACATCTCCGGGCACCAGGGGGCCGACCCCGCTGGGCGTCCCGGTGGCGATGATGTCCCCAGGCTCCAGGGTCATGAACCGTGATATGTAGGAGATCAGCGCCTCGGGCGGGAAGATCATCTGGGCGGTGCTTCCCTTCTGCCGGCGCTCCCCGTTCACTCTCAGCTCTAGGCCCAGGGCGTGCACGTCTCGGATGCGCTCAAAGGGGACGGGGGCGCCCATCGGAGCGAACGTGTCGATCCCCTTGGCCAAGGCCCAGGGCAGGCCAGCCCTGCGGGCCGCGGCCTGCATGTCGCGGGCGGTGACGTCGTTGAAGACGGCCGCATGCGAGACGTGGGCCAGTGCCTTCCTTTCCTCTATGTCCCTCCCCCCGGTGCCGATGATCAGCGCCAGCTCCACCTCGTGATGCACCGTGCCGATCCCAGCCGGGATGCGGATCGGGTCCCCGTCCCCGATGAGCGCCGTGGCCGGCTTCAGGAAGAGCACCGGCTCGGTCGGCTCGGCGGACCTCATCTCCCGGACGTGCTCCCGGTAGTTCTGCCCGACGCAGACGATCTTCCCGCACCGCATGGTCAGCACTTGTCGTCGACCTCGGCCACGGTCTCCAGCTTGAACAATGCCCCGGTGCCCTTGAGGGTCAGGTGCACCCGGTCGGCCAGGTAGATCGCGTCGTCCAGCGTGGCCTTCCTGTCCCACTTGAACACCCCGTCGTAGTTGCCCGTGGTAGGCTCGAACCCCATGTTGTGCAGGGCGTTGAAGATCTCGGAAGGTCGGCCCCCGTCCGCGCTGAAAATAATAGTGATGTAGGTCAGCATCGAATGTGGCATGACCATGGGGGGATAAAAAGATTAGCCGCTTTGGCCTCCCTTCCCCTTCCCGAAGCCCTTGGCGACGACGTAGATCTCGGAGCTGCTCGCCCTGGAGGCCTGGGGGGAGTAGCGCTTGACGGTGGCGAAGTGCCTCTGCACCTCCGTCACAAGGTCCCGGCTCATATCGCCCTCGAACATCTTGAAGACCAGGCTGCCCCCTGGGGAGAGCGTCTCCAGGGCGAAGGCCAATGCGATCTCGCACAGCTCTATGGAGCGGGCGTGGTCCATGGAATAGCTTCCCGAGATGTTCGGGGACATGTCGGACATGACCATGTCCACGCGCCCTCCGGTGAGGGAGAGGAGTTCCTCCCGGACCTCCTTCCTGCGCACGTCGCCCTTGATGGTCCGCACGCCCTCCAGGGGCTCGATGGGCTGCAGGTCCACCCCTATCACCCGGCCCCGGGGCCCCACGCGCTCCACGGCCACTTGGAGCCAGCCTCCCGGCGCCGCCCCAAGGTCGACCACGGTCATGCCCTCCTTGAACAGGCTGAAGCGCTCGTCGAGCTGCATGAGCTTGAAGGAGGCCCGGCTGCGGTAGTCCAATTGCTTGGCCTTCCTGTAATAGTAATCGCGCCTTCGCTCCTGCATCCAGTTCTTGGACATCCTGCCCTGCCCAACCCCTTGCGGGTTAAAAAACATTGCCTGACCGATTCTATTTTATCGCCTGGGGGGATTCGGCATTGGGAGCGGGCATGAACGAGAGCGAGTGGACATATGCCAGGGCCGGGGTGGACATCGACCGCAAATCGCAGGCCATTTCGGCCTTGGTCGGCCGCCTCCGGTACCGGCGCACCGGCCGGGGGAGGATGATCGAGCTGCCAGGGCAGTTCACGGGCCTGATGGACATGGGCGACCACATCCTGACCCTCGCCACGGACGGCGTGGGCACGAAGCTGCTGGTCGCGGAGGCGCTTGCCAAGTGGGACACGGTGGGCATCGACTGCATGGCCATGAACGTCAACGACACCATTTGCGTGGGGGCGGAGCCGATCGCCTTCGTGGACTACATCGCCCTGGACGAGCCCAGGCCGGAGGTCACCGAGCAGATCGGCATCGGGCTGGACCGGGCGGCGGAGATGGCCAACGTGGACCTGGTGGGCGGGGAGATAGCCGTGCTCCCGGAGATGGTCAGAGGCCTGGACCTCTCAGGCACCGCCCTCGGCTTGCTTGACAAGGAGAGGATGGTCACCGGCGCCGAGGTCCAAGAGGGCGACGCCATCATAGGGCTCCTCTCCTCGGGGGTGCACTCCAACGGCATGACCCTTGCGCGGAAGGTGCTCGCGGCCGCCAACGTCTCGCTGCATGACGAGGTGGATGGGTTGGACAGGAGCGTGGGGATGGAACTCCTCACGCCGACCGAGATCTACGTCCGGGACGTGCTGAGGGTGGTCGGCTCGGTCAAGGTGACCGGGATGGTGGACGTCACGGGCGGGGGGCTGAAGAACTTCGTGCGCCTCAGGAAGGGGCTGGAGTACCGCATCACCGACCCGATCGAGCCGCAGCCGATATTCAAGGTGCTCCAACGCCTCGGCCGGATCACCGATCAGGAGATGTACAGGACGTTCAACATGGGAATGGGCTTCGGGATCGTTCTGAGGCCGGAGGGCGTGGAGGAGGCGCTTTCCCTCCTGAAGGGCAAGGCCCAGCTCGTCGGGAGGGTCGTCAAGGGCTCCGGCTGCGGGATACCCGGGCTGAAGGTCCACTACGACACCTATTAGAGCAGCACGTATGGAAGGCCGAGGAGGAGCAACGGAAGCCCGAGGAACGTCATGAGGAGCAGCGCGCCTGGGTGGCCTCTCCCCTTCTGCTTGCGGCCGTAGGGATGCAGGCGGGGGTCGTAGGCCATGCCCCAGAGCAGGGAGGCCGCGAGCCCGGTGGCCATCACCCCCTGCAGGGACCAGAAGAACCTGTAGGAGAGGAGGAGCCCGACCACAAGCACCGCCGCCAATGCTACCATGTATATGTGGCGGTTGGTGCGGGAAGGGTCGATGAGCCGGGTGGCGGCCCAGATCACGGAAGTAAGCGCCAGGGAGGCGAAGGTGATGGCCGGCACAAGGCCGTTGCCCTTTTCCCAGTAGAGGCCGGAGACCTCGCTTACCGGTAGGAAGAGCGCACAGAGCTCGGCCCCGGCAAGGGCGCCGAGGGCGAGGGGGACCGACAGGCCGCTGTGGGCGCCGCTCAGGGTCAGCAGCAGCCAGAGGCAGACGCAGGAACCGATCAGCCCTGGCACCCATAGTGTGTTATCCACCGACCTCGTGAAAGCTACTCGAGTTCAAGCAAGGTCCTCCGGGATAATAAAGTCTGCCAGATAGACCTCCATCGGAGTTCTGAGGCCGAGGGCCCAATGGGGCCTCTCGGCATTATAGAACTCCAGGCTGCCTGGCATGTACCATGCCAGCAGCCCGAGGTCCTCCCCGACGAAGTTCAAGACCTCCTCTCGGAACGAGCGGTGCCAGCGTTCGATCTTCCCGCAGGTGGTCGGTCTACGAACACCTGCAAGTATGTGCTGGATCCCGTGTTCGGCGCAGAACGCGCCGAACACCGTGAGCCCTCCGTCCGAATTGTGTATGAACTGGGAGCCGTGGTCGGTAAGCACCTGGCGGGGCCGGCCGAACATGCGCACTGCGGTGCGCAACACGTCCGTCACCGCCTCGGCGGTGGCGCTGGCCAGCAGACGGCTGGCCAGCACGAACCGGGAGTGATCGTCGATAATCGTGACCAGGTATCGGTTCTGCAACGCATCGGGCACCATCACGTCCATCTGCCACAGGGAGTTGGAATGCTTCCGCGAGAAAGCCTTCCAGACACGCCTGGCCTTCGGGCCAGGCGTGATGAGGCCTTCCTCGACCAGCACCTCGTATACCTTCTGATGGCTCAGGTCGATGCCGAGCATCGCCCTGATCTTCTGCGCGCCGAGTTCCGGATGCCTCCGTTTCAGGTCGACTATCTCGTCGGCGTACCAGTAACGCTTGACGCGCACCCGCTTGGGTGCGCTGGACCTGGTGCGCAGGGCGTCCCAGCTCTTCGTTCGCTTCCAGATGTTCCACCACTTGTTCACGAACCCGAGGGAGACGCCAGCCCAGCGAGCTGCGCTCGCCTGGCTGTCTCCCTTTCTGATCCGATTCACCACATATTTCCGGACCTTGAACCAGTCCCGGGCCTTTCGTTTATCTATTACCTCTGCCTTTGTACCACTGGGTATCTCGTCGAGCATGGTATATTCTCCAACTAGCCCTCAGCGAGGTACCCACTTTTCCAACCTCGCGAAAGGCCAGGGAATATTCTTCCCGGACCTTTCACGATGTTGGTTGATAACACACCGCGGTCCCGAAGGCCAATGAGGTTATGGCCGAGTACATCTGTCGGTCCGCGAACTTAGGCGTACTCCCCTTCACATAGTTGCCCGCGCGGGAGCAGATGTAGGCTAGCACAACCCCTTCGATGGCGGTCACCTTCTCCAACATCGATTCGAAATCCCTTTCCTCCAACCCGCGCATCTCCCGAATGAGATACGGTAGGGGAAAATAAAACCTTTACTCGAACAGTTGCTGGTCCCTATCTCAGGACAAAAGGATTAATCGGACCTCCTCCATAATACCACCATGCCTCCGGTCTCGCTGCGCAGCATCCTCCCGATATCTGCGAAGGCAAGGACCGAGGCCGACAGGCTCGAACCGGTCCTAGTCGAGTCTCTGGGCTCCCCTCTCTCCATGGAACGGAAGCGCATGGAAGGCCGTGTTCTTAGCGCGTTCGAAGAGGAAGCCGGCGCGATAATGGCCATGCTCCTTCGCCACATGGAGACGAGGAACGACAATGCCCGCGAGGCGATCGACCGTCTTCTGAACGGGCTGACGGCCTCCCGAGAGGGGAAGGCCGCCTTGCTAGAAA
>Ga0302243_1001397_pt1 | contig 16794 bp, 13 predicted proteins | sample AAG_UR_Met_MG_FD_193514 | JGI IMG/M metagenome (GOLD analysis project Ga0302243, IMG submission 193514) | Enriched activated sludge microbial communities from anaerobic digester in WTTP, New Holstein, Wisconsin, United States - AAG_UR_Met | ecosystem: Engineered > Bioreactor > Anaerobic >... | reverse complement strand
AAAAGTCCACTTCCATTACGTTAGGCTTTGCAGCAAAGGATGCGGTAGCTATCGAGCGGAAAGAAAAGATTCATAGGTGCGCTAAATGCGGGTTGGAGCTCAAATGCCCGGACTGCGACATGGGGCCGCTTTACTGCAGGACATGCGGCAACACGATAAAGCACCCGGCGGAGCACAACTTCACATGCCCCGTTTGCTTTTCAAATCTTGGGAGGAAGCGATACGGGCTTAAGAGATAGGGCCAAGAACAGGCTAGTGCTTGATGTTTCGCATAGCCAGGGTGATGAAGGATTTGTCTACTCTGTCAGGCAGCACCTCCCTCTTGGCCCAAAAAAGTGCACCGGCGGATTCAATCTTGTTGTAGTTCCGTTATCTGACGGCATACTAACCTCAATAGACCGGGACAACTTCAATGTTGCAGTTGACACCGAGGGCAGGTTGATTCTAACAAGGCTAGACAGGAAGATCCAGCTTGTCTTTGACTATGACAAGGGATTCATGACGGGGGTCCTTGGGGGAGTTTTATACGATACCTTTGAGATACCTAAGCATGAAGGGACAGACTACCACGGCTAGGAAGATGACAGGATTATTGAAGATATCCAAGGAGTCCTTAGGTGAGAAGGAAAGAAAGCTCTATTCAAAGCTTTACAAGCACATCATAGAGAGCTTTGAGATTGATGAGCTTGCGGCAGACCAGATATCACTTGCCCTGGTATGCCAGAAGTGCATACTACTCCCAAGGCTATTTTCAGGCGAAGACGTTGACATAAATCAGGTGAGCGAATCCATAAGGAAGTGGCTTTCAGAGTACAGGTTAACACCCAAGTCAAGAGAGAAGGAGAAGGAAGTAACGATCAATCTCTCAGCAATTATTGAGGAGATCCACAGGGAGAGGGAAAATCCAAATTGAAGCCCTTCTTTGAGTCTCTTCTTGGGAGAATCTATCAGGGCGACTGTCTTGATGTCATGAAAGAGTTTCCTTCTGAATCGATTGATCTTCTTCTGACTGACCCTCCATACGGATATTCCTTTTTGGGAAAGGACTGGGACAGGGCCGTTCCAAAAGTTGACATCTGGAAAGAGTGCAACAGGCTCCTTAAACCAGGATCATTTGCATTTATAATGAGCGCACCAAGGCTTGACTGCCTTCTAAGAATGGCCCTAAATTTAGGGGATGCGGGATTTGAGATCGGATTCACCCCAATTTTCTGGGCATACCACTCGGGTTTTCCCAAAGCGCTTGACATTTCGAAAGTGATCGACAGGAGGTGTGGCCTTAAAAGAGAGGCTGTTGAAATGCCGGGAAGGCAGAGGTCCGCACTTTGCTGGGGGAAGCACTATACCTGTGGCAGGCTGGAGATCGATTTCACGCTTCCTGCATCTGATGATGCAAAAAGGCTATCCGGAGGCTATGCAGGATTCCAGCCAAAGCCCGCCGTTGAAGTGGTGATAGTCGCCATGAAGCCGCTATCCGAAAAGAGCCATACCGACCAGGCCCTAAAAAACGGGAAAGGAGTAACATGGCTAAGAGACTGCTCGATACCCAACGAAGACGGATTTTCTAGATTCCCATCAAATCTGATCGCCTGCGATAAGGCGTTTAGCGAGGACTCCTACATGTTCGACCTTGACATGTGGTTTGAGGGGAAGGTAAATTCACTTCCCAAAGACCTAGCGGACAGATTCCCATTCCTCTTTGTGAAGAAGCCATCAAAGAGTGAAAAAGAATCAGGTTGCGAATCCATAGGGCCAAAGAGGTGGTGCGATGATGAGCAGTCGGTCGATATTCCTCAAAAGAGGAACAGGGCGGAAAGGCACAACTACCACCCGACTGTGAAGCCGGTAAAGCTCATGTCTTATCTGACTGTTCTAGGGTCTAGGCCAAATGAGACAGTTATGGACCCATTCCTTGGAAGCGGCACAACAGCCATGGCATGCGAGCTCTTAGGCAGGAAATGGCTCGGCATAGAACTTGAGAGGGAATATGCGGAGATAGCAGCCGCCAGAATATCAAACTCTGGCCTTAAAATTAGGGCCAGCTTAGAGAAAGAGAGGCCTGATTCTTAAAATGAACATGAAATCACTCCTCACATCCTGGATAGACGATCCTGTGAGATTTTCAGTTGACTGCTTTGGCGAGGAGCCGGACGACCTTCAGAGGCCCATATTTGAGGCTGTGGCAGAGCACGACAGGATAGCTGTTAGGAGTGGCAACGGCCCCGGGAAGACCTGGACTGCTGCAAAATTGGGGCTATGGTTTTTTGTCACAAGGCCTAAATCAATAGTTGTCACGACTGCGCCGACTTGGCAGCAGGTGCAGCGGATACTCTGGAAGGAGATCAGGGCAAATATCTCAAAGGCCCCGATTTTAAGGCCATTTCTTTATCTTCCGCCAAGGGATGCTGAAGTGCTGATGATAAGGCCTGATGGAAGCTATGGTGACGACTGGGCCATGATAGGGAGAGCCTCCGATAAAAAAGAAAACATGCTCGGATTTCATGCACCTTATCTAATGTTCATAGTGGATGAGGCATCAGGTGTGCCCGATGAAATCTTTGAGGCCATCGAGGGGACGCAGACCCAGGAGGGCGTCAACTCGTCCAAGATCCTTTTGATAGGTAATCCCACAAGACCAGAGGGATTCTTCTACGACATCTTCCATTCAAAGAGCTCAAACTGGAGGACGTTCCATCTTGATGGCAGGCTTAGCCCACGCGTGTCTAAACAGTGGATATCCCAGATGGCGGAAGATTATGGCAGCGACAGCCCGTTCTTTCAGATCCATGTGCTGGGGAACTTCCCGCCTGCAGACAAGAACACCTTGATACCCCTCTCTTGGATAGAGAGAGCCCTAGTCGATCCAGAAGGAAAAGTAAATGGCGCAGCATATGCCGGATTTGATGTTGCAGAGATGGGGGATGACTACAGCGTTTACATTAAGGCCTCACTTCGCCAGGGAATATTCAATATTTATGATATAGACTTTATGGCAAAGCTTGAGATATCGCCCCTCACGAATTGGGCAAAAAACAAGCTGGACAATGATTCGCCTGAGAAGCTTGTAATAGACTCTAACGGCGTTGGTGCCGGCGTCTACTCAAATCTGAAAGAGGAGGGGTATCCCGTGATAGGATTTAGGGGAGGAGAGTCCCCGTTAATGCTTTCAGAAGAGGCAAAGTTTGCCAATCTTAAATCACAGGCCTACTGGAATCTTAGATCATTGTTTGAAAAACAGGAGATTAAGATCCAGAAAGTTCCAAATTATAAGAAGCTCGTTTCAGAGCTCTCTACAATTAAATATGATTTTGATTCCAAGGGAAAGATCATCGTGAAGAGGGAGAAAGACAAGAAATCACCGGACTTTGCAGATGCGCTTAGCCTATGCTGCTTTGGGCCCTATCTTTCTGCACAAAAATTAGGGGTTGCGCTTGTCGATATCTGGTGAGATTAGGGCCGGAAAGAACTCCAAATATACTGACCAGCAGATTAGAAAGTGTATTGAGTATCTAGAGAAAGGACATAGTGAGAGGTATGTGGCCTTAAAATTAGGGCCGGACTGGACAAGGGAGAATGTCAGGTATTACAAGAGGAAATATGGAAAAGATTAATGGAACATTTATTTAAGCTAGGTCTACAATTTATATCTTGTTGCATATTACTATTTACATTAAACCATTATTGGAGATTATATCCGTTATATTTTCAATCCTTGAATAAATCTTTCATTAGATTATTAATATGCTTCTTTCTATTTTTAGTTTCTTCTTTATCAATCTCAATAGAAATTACATCGCCTTCCTTAGCATTAGGGAAAAGAATTTTTGGAACATTTATAATTACTTTTCCTGGCAATTCTACTACGGCAGAATCGCCCTCAAAACGATCTATTATTATTTTCATTTATTTCCCTCCTTATTCTGGTGGATGGCATACCTCACATGGTGTTAACCCTTGAGCTTTGGCTTCGGCCAACGTGATTGGTATGCTGCTGTCTTTTAGGTACTTGCAATCAGCTCGGTGATATTTCTTTCCTGTCTTGGTCTTATACACAATAATGTCCTTGTCGTTTGGTACTGTGTTGTTTGTTACGGTGTTTTGTGATGGCACAACAGTATTATTATTTATTACTGTATTTTGAGGAGTTACATGTGAGTTGTAACTTGAAACATTTGCATTAGTTGTAAGGTTTTGGCCATCGCTTGTTATGACTATTGTTCCGCTTTCATCAGTACGGTAAACACTTACCCCATAAGTATTAAGCTTATCAAGCGTTGATTGTGCAGGATGACCATAACTGTTTTCTTTGCCAACGCTTATAACGGCAAATTTAGGGGACACAGCATTAAGAAAATTGATAGAAGTGGACTCAGAAGAACCATGGTGCCCAACTTTTAATACATCTGATTTTAGATCTGCTCCTGAATTAAGCATTTCCTGCTCAGAAGCATTCTGTGCATCGCCAATAAACAAGAAAGAATTGTTCTTGTAGATTATTTTAATAACAGCGGAATAATCATTTAGATAATCATATGAAACTCCGATAGGCGCAATCATTTTTATCGTTAGATCTTTATCCAAATCAATTGTAACTCCTGCCTTTGCAGTGTTAATCGACAAACCTTTACTTTTAATTTTTATCAATAGGTCTTCATAGGTTTTAGTCGAAGTTGTAGCTTTTGGCATATAGATTAACCCAATGTCAAAATTATCTATAATATATTCCATCCCCCCAATATGATCTGCATGTGGGTGAGTTGCTACGAGAACATCGATTTTTTTGATATCTTTGCCTTTAAGGTAATTATACACATAAGTTTGAGTTGTACTGCCACCTGCATCAATTAGCATGTTTTTGCCGTTAGGAGATTGAATTAGTATACTGTCGCCCTGTCCGACATCAATAAAAGAAACTATAAGGGGTAATCCTGTAGTTTTATCTGTTTCTAAAGGAATTTCTTCTGGAGTATCTGCTTCTATTTTTGTCTGTTCCGGTGTTATATCGGATACAGTTTTGCCCCCTAAATTATTAATGTCTTCTTTTATAATTGAATTTGAATTAAAATTTATAGAAACTAAGGCGACTATCCCCACGAGTAAAACAAAAACAATAAGAGGAATAATGACAATTTTTCTCAAAGATTTTTTATTACTTTTTTTAGTTTCACATGGGAGGGGTTCATCTTGAGTTCGATTTAAACATGAAACACAAACATTCCCAGTTAAAGGCCTGCCACAATTAATGCAAAAATTTTTTTGAGGGCTTATCTGAAACGTTTCTTTTCTTTGATAATCTTCTTGTGTTTTCAATTTCTTTGCATATAAAACTACATCTTTTAATGGCCCTTCAAAAACTAGTTTACCATTTTGATAAAGTAGATAAGTATCCCTATTTTTCTGTCTGATAGAATAATTATCTTTTTCCATTCAATATCTCTACGGGTTTTCACCCTATATAAGAATATGGAAAAAAATAGGGAAAATAGGGAAAAACATTTCTTTTCCATTTTAATATTTGGCCCTAAAAATAAGGCCATTTATTATGGTCTCAAAAAATTATCGTGATAATCCCATCTTCTCGTATAACATATCAGTTCCACGATTAAGATTGTTACTTCCTTCCCCTATCAAAGTATTGGCCATGTTCAGTTTTGTATTGTTCATCTCGTCAAGTCCCTCACGAAGTAAAGGCATAGCCTGTGCATATTTTCTTAAACCTTCAAGTATTTCCCGTTGAATAGATTCAAATCCAGTTGGGACTTCTACTTTTTTTGCCTCGTCGTATGACATTTCGATAACTAATGTATGCATGGCAAAGAGATATATCTCTTCTTGAGTCCAATACTTTGGCCCTAAAGGTTTTTTTGTGAGTAAGTCTGAACAATACTGACCACTTTCAAGAAGATTTTCCATTATCTTTGACATTTCATTTGCATATGTTGTTATTTTCTCATTTTGTGAAGTAGTTGTAGATTGAGTAGGCTGAGAATTAGTTGTAGATTGGGGGGTGCATCCACAATATGAAGAACAACTAGATACTTGTTTATAATCAATGCATTTCCCATTATCACAAACTTGTGACCATAATTCACCTCCATGGCATACATCAGGACATTTTATACTAGCACATGGGTCACTACTACATCCAGACAAAAGAAATACACAACAAATAGTTACTATCAAAACAACGGAAGTTTTTTCTTTGGATATCATGTATTACTATTTTATTTTCTTATATATAAGAATATGGAAAAAAATAGGGAAAATATGGAAAAGGAAAGATTTTCCATATGATTCTGGCCTTAAAATTAGGGCCGGACTGGACCAGAGAGAATGTCAGATACTATAAGAAAAAATATATTAAATAAAATAAATTAGTTATTCTTTTCTTTGTTTTTCTTTAGTATTTCTAGTATTTTTGGTATAACTGAGCTTCTTTCAAAGGACTGTCTGTAGGATATTGCTTTTTGCGTATTTATTAATCCTGTGCCCTGATCGTATTGCCCAAAGCCTAGTGGAGTTGCAGTTCTCATCAATGCTTCTTTTACCTGGTATGGCGTCCAGTTTGGGTGTCTTTGCACTATTAATGCACATGCTCCTGCCACTATTGGAGATGCTAAACTTGTTCCATTGACCCCTGCTTGGTAACCACCATCTGAAGCATAATGAGCTGTAAACATATCTTCTGCTGATGCAACAACATCCGGTTTTACTCTACCATCTAATGTTGGCCCTCTTGATGAACAACTTGATTCCGGTGATACGCAATACATCTGATAGGGGTATACCAAAGTGAAAATCCAGTTTTCCCCTGGATTAGTAAAAGTTCTATCTTTTATTCCTCCGACTGTTATTACCTTTGATGCATCTCCTGGTATGTCTATAGTCTTAGAGTCTGGGCCGTCGTTACCTGCTGCTATACAGACTACTATTCCAGCATCCATCATAGCATTTGCCAACTGGCTTTGCGGGCTTGAACCGTCATTTTGCCCATCGCCACCGAGACTCATATTAACTACTTTAATGCCATATTTGTTTTTGTTATCTATACACCACTGCATTCCAGCCATTAGCTGAGACGAAGTTCCGCTACCTGCAGCATTAAGTACTTTGAGGGGAATTAATTTTGCATCTGGAGCCACTCCCAAATAGTTGCTTGAAGTTGCCCCCAATTGATCATTAGGCCTATACGATGCCCACATAGATGCTGTAAGGTAATTCCCGCATATCAGTGAAGAAACTGCTGTGCCGTGGCCATGGTCATCAGTTGCGTCTGAATCGCTGTTGACAAAATCATATTCAGCTACAACTTTTCCTTGAAACTCTAGGTGAGTTTTTCTAAGTCCAGTGTCTAAAACGGCCACAACTATTCCTTTTCCGGTATATCCTTGGCTTCTAACAGAAGCAGCATTTACCGTATCATTTGCGATAAATCCTTGAATTGTAACTTCACCTTCATTTGCAGTTGAAATATCATTGTTTATTGTAACTATATCATCAAGCCATATTTTTACAACATACGGGTTTGCGACCATTGATTTAATCTCTTCAGAACTCAATGTAGTTGCTACGGACTTAATTGAAGGATATTCGTATTTTATTTGCTTTCCAGTATTAGTAATGATATTTTTTGTACTTTCGTCAAGAATTGTAAATTGTACTATAACATCAATACTGCCTTCTCCATTTTCAACTTTTTCTTTTACAATTTCATCCATTTTTTTCCAGTTCGTATCTTCACCCAATGTGGGGACAATGGAAAAAATAAGTAATGCCATTAATAATATTCCTAATTTTCTCTTCATTTTAATCACCTCGACCATTATAGTTATTATTGGCAAGCGTTCATAATATATAAATTTATCCAATATTGATTAGCAATAACTAAATATTAATTTTAATATTGTAAATATACTAAAAAATGGATAAAAGAACGAAGCGATTTAAAAAATACTGTTTGCTACAATGAACGACGGATGTTTAATTAATTATCATGCTTAAGATATGGCATATGTAAGTCCAACTATTTAATATCAAAATCAGGCAATGTAAAACGACGACAATGATTGAAATGAACGGGAAGAAGTTTGTTGAAGAAAACTAGATTATGTTCAGCTTCAGGGTACATAAAATATAAATTGAATTGTCTTATCGGCTGGAAGATATGTTTTGGTCGGATAAAGGAGAAGAAACGCACAGGCAAAATAGATCATGTGTCCATTCTACACCACTCCATTGTATAGTCTTTTTGATATAAGGGAAACAAACATTCTCCACAACGAGCAAAAAGAAAAATAAATAATATATTTAACAAATCATTAAAAAGTTCGTTAAATATTTCTGGATATTCTATATATACCTCTTCTCTTATTGGGTGCTTCCATCACACCCTAAAACTTCTGTTCCCGTTGGTCTTTTGCTGTCATTGAAGTTCCATATCAAATGCACATCGTTTTTTAACTCGTAAACCTTTATTGCGGTTACAAGGTCGTAGAATCCCTCAGCCTCTATGGTACCCATTACGCTGTTATCTTTTGCGTCAAACATACCGTATATTATTATGTCGCCACTCCTGCACGCTTGCTTTAGATTGACTACCTTTGTTGTTGTTGCACTTGCCATGCTTACTGTTCCTAGAAAGAATAGCAATGCTAACACGAACGCAATCTTTTTCATACGATTTCCCCTCCGTTTTTGATTCAAACTATTATTTGTACTTTCCATATATATAAGAATATGGAAAAAAATAGGGAAAATAGGGAAAAACATTTCTTTTCCATTTTAATATTTGGCCCTAAAAATAAGGCCATTTATTATGGTCTCAAAAAATTATCGTGATAATCCCATCTTCTCGTATAACATATCAGTTCCACGATTAAGATTGTTACTTCCTTCCCCTATCAAAGTATTGGCCATGTTCAGTTTTGTATTGTTCATCTCGTCAAGTCCCTCACGAAGTAAAGGCATAGCCTGTGCATATTTTCTTAAACCTTCAAGTATTTCCCGTTGAATAGATTCAAATCCAGTTGGGACTTCTACTTTTTTTGCCTCGTCGTATGACATTTCGATAACTAATGTATGCATGGCAAAGAGATATATCTCTTCTTGAGTCCAATACTTTGGCCCTAAAGGTTTTTTTGTGAGTAAGTCTGAACAATACTGACCACTTTCAAGAAGATTTTCCATTATCTTTGACATTTCATTTGCATATGTTGTTATTTTCTCATTTTGTGAAGTAGTTGTAGATTGAGTAGGCTGAGAATTAGTTGTAGATTGGGGGGTGCATCCACAATATGAAGAACAACTAGATACTTGTTTATAATCAATGCATTTCCCATTATCACAAACTTGTGACCATAATTCACCTCCATGGCATACATCAGGACATTTTATACTAGCACATGGGTCACTACTACATCCAGACAAAAGAAATACACAACAAATAGTTACTATCAAAACAACGGAAGTTTTTTCTTTGGATATCATGTATTACTATTTTATTTTCTTATATATAAGAATATGGAAAAAAATAGGGAAAATATGGAAAAGGAAAGATTTTCCATATGATTCTGGCCTTAAAATTAGGGCCGGACTGGACCAGAGAGAATGTCAGATACTATAAGAAAAAATATATTAAATAAAATAAATTAGTTATTCTTTTCTTTGTTTTTCTTTAGTATTTCTAGTATTTTTGGTATAACTGAGCTTCTTTCAAAGGACTGTCTGTAGGATATTGCTTTTTGCGTATTTATTAATCCTGTGCCCTGATCGTATTGCCCAAAGCCTAGTGGAGTTGCAGTTCTCATCAATGCTTCTTTTACCTGGTATGGCGTCCAGTTTGGGTGTCTTTGCACTATTAATGCACATGCTCCTGCCACTATTGGAGATGCTAAACTTGTTCCATTGACCCCTGCTTGGTAACCACCATCTGAAGCATAATGAGCTGTAAACATATCTTCTGCTGATGCAACAACATCCGGTTTTACTCTACCATCTAATGTTGGCCCTCTTGATGAACAACTTGATTCCGGTGATACGCAATACATCTGATAGGGGTATACCAAAGTGAAAATCCAGTTTTCCCCTGGATTAGTAAAAGTTCTATCTTTTATTCCTCCGACTGTTATTACCTTTGATGCATCTCCTGGTATGTCTATAGTCTTAGAGTCTGGGCCGTCGTTACCTGCTGCTATACAGACTACTATTCCAGCATCCATCATAGCATTTGCCAACTGGCTTTGCGGGCTTGAACCGTCATTTTGCCCATCGCCACCGAGACTCATATTAACTACTTTAATGCCATATTTGTTTTTGTTATCTATACACCACTGCATTCCAGCCATTAGCTGAGACGAAGTTCCGCTACCTGCAGCATTAAGTACTTTGAGGGGAATTAATTTTGCATCTGGAGCCACTCCCAAATAGTTGCTTGAAGTTGCCCCCAATTGATCATTAGGCCTATACGATGCCCACATAGATGCTGTAAGGTAATTCCCGCATATCAGTGAAGAAACTGCTGTGCCGTGGCCATGGTCATCAGTTGCGTCTGAATCGCTGTTGACAAAATCATATTCAGCTACAACTTTTCCTTGAAACTCTAGGTGAGTTTTTCTAAGTCCAGTGTCTAAAACGGCCACAACTATTCCTTTTCCGGTATATCCTTGGCTTCTAACAGAAGCAGCATTTACCGTATCATTTGCGATAAATCCTTGAATTGTAACTTCACCTTCATTTGCAGTTGAAATATCATTGTTTATTGTAACTATATCATCAAGCCATATTTTTACAACATACGGGTTTGCGACCATTGATTTAATCTCTTCAGAACTCAATGTAGTTGCTACGGACTTAATTGAAGGATATTCGTATTTTATTTGCTTTCCAGTATTAGTAATGATATTTTTTGTACTTTCGTCAAGAATTGTAAATTGTACTATAACATCAATACTGCCTTCTCCATTTTCAACTTTTTCTTTTACAATTTCATCCATTTTTTTCCAGTTCGTATCTTCACCCAATGTGGGGACAATGGAAAAAATAAGTAATGCCATTAATAATATTCCTAATTTTCTCTTCATTTTAATCACCTCGACCATTATAGTTATTATTGGCAAGCGTTCATAATATATAAATTTATCCAATATTGATTAGCAATAACTAAATATTAATTTTAATATTGTAAATATACTAAAAAATGGATAAAAGAACGAAGCGATTTAAAAAATACTGTTTGCTACAATGAACGACGGATGTTTAATTAATTATCATGCTTAAGATATGGCATATGTAAGTCCAACTATTTAATATCAAAATCAGGCAATGTAAAACGACGACAATGATTGAAATGAACGGGAAGAAGTTTGTTGAAGAAAACTAGATTATGTTCAGCTTCAGGGTACATAAAATATAAATTGAATTGTCTTATCGGCTGGAAGATATGTTTTGGTCGGATAAAGGAGAAGAAACGCACAGGCAAAATAGATCATGTGTCCATTCTACACCACTCCATTGTATAGTCTTTTTGATATAAGGGAAACAAACATTCTCCACAACGAGCAAAAAGAAAAATAAATAATATATTTAACAAATCATTAAAAAGTTCGTTAAATATTTCTGGATATTCTATATATACCTCTTCTCTTATTGGGTGCTTCCATCACACCCTAAAACTTCTGTTCCCGTTGGTCTTTTGCTGTCATTGAAGTTCCATATCAAATGCACATCGTTTTTTAACTCGTAAACCTTTATTGCGGTTACAAGGTCGTAGAATCCCTCAGCCTCTATGGTACCCATTACGCTGTTATCTTTTGCGTCAAACATACCGTATATTATTATGTCGCCACTCCTACACGCTTGCTTTAGATTGACTACCTTTGTTGTTGTTGCACTTGCCATGCTTACTGTTCCTAGAAAGAATAGCAATGCTAACACGAACGCAATCTTTTTCATACTATTTCCCCTCCGTTTTTGATTCAAACTATTATTTGTACTTTCCATATATATAAGAATATGGAAAAAAATAGGGAAAATATGGAAAGACTAATATTCTTTCTTTTCTTAAGGATAAAGTATAAGTCCATATACGTCCCAATAAAATCAGGTGATGCAAAACGGCAGCAATTATTGAAATGAACGGGAAGAAGTTTGTTGAAGGGAATGAGATAATAGCCGCATGGAAGAGCACTACAGGCTGGCACTGGTTTGCAACTGAGGTATCTGAAATAAGAAGGGTAGAGGACGAGACAGGCGGCTCAATCATAAACGGGAAGCCAGAGAACGACATAATTTATTATGGCCTAGTTTTAGGGCCAACTGAGGAGTGGGGCTACTTCTCGGCAAGAGAGTTAGAGATGGACAAAAGGGTAGAAAAATTATTTTAATTCTTATTAATTACTTTATTAATATTAAATCATATATTCATAGTTTGATGGGACATCCTCAAAGTTTTTCCATTCATACCACGAAGAAAGATTTAAAATATTGGCCCAATCGTTGATTCTTTTTAAATCCCCGTCAAAGTTGTTTTCATATTTGTCCAGAACTTCAAGAAGTAGTCCGCCTTTATTCTCAAATTCAAAATCATCATAGGCAGAGTCTAAATCAAATTTTGTCTTTTTGGCTAGGGCATTAAAATAAGCGTAGTTCATTGAATGGGAGGCTTCATAGATTTTTGAAGGTGTTATTTTCCTAACATCTTCATTCAATCCCCCTAAAGCTTCCTGCAGCTGGGATTGAAATGACGATTCTTGATATCCCCTGAGCCCAGGATATTCGTTATAGATCCACTCTTCGATTTTTAGATCTACAGGCTGGTTCGTTAGTTGCATTACTAGGCCCTTGAAAAGCATTTCAATCAACTTCTCAACTTTTGATTTAGGCATGACTTTGGATATGGAATCAATATCATTTGCTATCTCGGTGATGGCGGCCTCAGAGCTCTTGGAAGATATAAATGGGATTAATCTTTCTGAAGGGTTGGATTTGAATATTCTTATGATGTGCCCGCATTCGTGGGCTATGATGTGATTGATGCTTTGGCTTGCGCCTTCTTTGTAGTATACAATATGATTCTCCATTTCATTTCTGGCAATCTTAAGCTTTGCATGGGAAGTTATTTCGTTGTTTGGTATGAATTTGAATCTTTTCTCTGTAAGGCTCTCGATCTTTTCTAGGATCTCCTTTGTTTCGGGTATAAGTTCCAAGCTCATGAAATCATAACTCGCAAAATCCAATAATGTACTGTTTATGTTAATTATTTCTTTTAAGCTTATTTAAGAAGTGTAATATGGAAAAGAAATGTTTTTCCCTATTTTCCCTATTTTTTTCCATATTCTTATATATATGAAAAATTATAAATTTAACAATAATGGGGAAAAATAATGAGGCCTAAAAAGATTTTATCTATTGTCTTGATCTTTATTTTTAGTCTAACCTATTTAACTAGTGTTTTAGCGGGGTTACAGAGATGCCTTCTATATGCAGTATGGAATAACGATGGGGCACAGTCAAACTAATTAAACCTGATGGCAGTCTTTATGGGTCTTGGAAGGTATATAGTTAAAGGTGAGTTAAATGAGATGCCCTAAGTGTGGACAAGATAATACAACGAATGGGAAATTCTGCAACTATTGTGGAACAAGTTTAGATAATATATCATTTGATAGAACAGCTAGAGAAGAAGCCTTAAGAAAAAAGATTGAAATAATGAAACAAAGAAATTTAGTTTATCAAGAAAAAGAAAAGAATACTAGCATAACAAAATGGCTATTTATTCCATTGATAATTATTATTATTATTGTTTCAGTTCCATTGGCACTAGTTCTCTTAAATCAACCTACTGCTGTAAGTACCAATAGTAACCAACTACAATCTAGTGCAACTAACAATTTTTACATGAAAGAAGGTTTTAAGACACTAAATGACTCCTATTCTAATGCTTATTCTTATCTTTATACTCAAAATAAGTTAGACACTGATAATATTGATGTACTTTTATATACTTTTAATGAGATAAAATATGGGCTCACAAATTCTAAAATTCAATTTGATATGGCAATGAAATATGGAACTACATCTGAAAAAGTTGAAGCAACAAAGGCATCTAATAGCACGAATGATCTCATAAGCCTATATGGAGATCATGTCGTGTTCTTAAGTTATCTTAAATCAAAAGGGTATACTGAATGGAGAAATATTAATCTCGATGATCCCCAAATCCGAAAATTTGAAATCGAAAAAGAATCAAAAATACTAAAAGTTGTAGATTCTGCAGAATACTTAAAATCAATATCAGTTAAATACGTGCCAAATCTACCAGATCTTATCCTTTTTGGATATCAAACTCCTACAGTAACAACTATAGTAAAAACTAATTAGATGATCAAAATGAAATGCCTAAATTGTAATCAAGAAAATAATGATAATTCTAAGTTCTGTATTAAATGTGGCACGGCATTACTCCAAAACGGGCAAAATGTAATCTGCCCTAAATGTAATGCCTCTAATCCAATAAATGCCATATTCTGCATGAACTGTGCATCGAAGATTAATTCACCAAATAGTTTTTCTTTTTCAGATGAAGATAGAAAAGAGGAATTAAGGAAAGAAATTCAAAGATTAATAGATAAAGAAAGAAATATAAAACCTAAAAAGAAAAAAAGTAAATTAAAGTGGATTGGGATACCTCTTATAATCCTTATCTTTTTCTCAATAATTCTAGGTTTATATTTAGCTTGGTTTAGATCTTTTGATCCTTATGATTCAGGATTATTAAGTATCGACTCATTTGAAGTAGACAAAAACGATGTGTACACTTATTATGTAACCCTAAGAAATAAATCGAATAGAGAGGTATACATTACAAAAGATAGCTTCCTAGTTGATGGTAGTATACCTATAGAGAAATGCACCCCCGAGAGAATAAAAATCAATCCCGGTTCTACTGGAAAAGTTGAGATATATACATATGGTTTTATGTTAGATGTAATTAGCTATGACACCGCTAAAACGATTGCCGAACGTAGTTTCCGAATTTGGGTATATGGGCAGGATAAAAATAATAATCGATATGGTAATTATTATGTTGGTTGCAAAATTACAGTAGGTATTATTGAAGATAGTTTTAGTAAAACTACACAAGCTTATATAAAAAGCCAAGAATGCGGGTAATAATTATACAAGGTGTAAAAAATGGACTCTGAAATATAAATTCAAAAAGCAAAAGAGCTTGTCAAAATTTTCTATGAAGATAGGGATTGGGAACAGTGCCATAATCCATAGGACCTTGTGATTGGCATCATAACAGAGCTCTCTGAACTTTTAGGCATTTTAGATTCAAATCGGATAAAGAGATTGAAGAGTTATTAAAAACAACTTGGTAATCATTTGAAAAATTATGAATAAAAATTGAAAGATACTTTTCACAAATAACTGGTTTTGTCTATGAAGAAATTAGATCGTCTGAAAATAGTCATTTGCCAGAGATATACCCAAAAAATAATTAGTAGGTTAGAGATTTGAAGATAGAAAATCTATCAACGAGAACCTTGGATTCACTAAAATTAAGACTTTCATTAGCAGTTTTTTCTTAAAAGAAGTGTATTTATAGGTTTAGATGATTCTATCATAAATCTTAATCCTGAAAGACAGAAAAATACAGTTAAATTATTAAAAGGCATATCAGGAAAGAAAAAATTAATAATATTTACATGCCATCCAAAACATGCGCAATTACTTGTAGAAGATTCAAAGATTTTAGATAGCTTATTGTAAGTTTTATGCCTAAGACAACTCATATAAACTCTTTACCCAGTCTAGATAATCTTTGATTGTCTTTTCTTGCAAAAATTAATCCCTATGGCACAGTAATTTCTGGCCTTAAAAATAGAGTTGCATTACTGGAGAAGGAGATCTCTATTGTTGGGCAGGATGGCAACCTTTACTTAAAGGAAGCATCAGAACCTAAGTTCCCAACAATATCAAAGGAGAAGATCCTGAAATACTGTGATCATTCCCCGCTTGTCCAGCCAATCCACAACGCAATAATCCGTGAAGTGACAAACGCAGGATGGTCGATCAAGCCCATTTTCAACTCTAAATGCAGCAAATGCGGGAAAGAGCATGATAGGCCAGAAAATGTTAGTTGTGAGTGTGGGGGCTCAATTTTAGGGCCAGATATAGAACAAAAAAATAAGCTTGAGAAGTTCATAGACAATCCTCATCCAGATATAGATCTTTATTCAATCATAAGATCCGCCCTCAAATGGGAGCTTTGCATCGATGACTATTATCTATCCCTTTCCTACATAAGGCAGAACGACAGAGGAAAGTATTTCATAATGGAGGAGCCCCAGGCACTCTACGTTGAGAATCCTCTTTTGATTGGGAAGGTCAAGCGTGGCGACTCTGATTGGTCGTACTTTTGCCCCATCTGCAATCTGCTCGATGAAGAATATTTATCAGATTCAAAGGGGAAGTGCCCCAAGCATAAAATAGAGCTTTGGGAGACTGCATACGTACTATATTCTGGGAGCAGGATAAGAAGGCGCTACTCCAAGAGAGAGATAATAGAGGGCCACTTCAATAGGAGACTCCCCGATGAATATGGCACTCCAATAATCCAGGCATGCATAAATCAGATAGAAGCGGCCCTAAATCTAGACCTCCTAAATCGTGACACTTTTGAGAAGGGCACTCTCGCAAAGATATTCGCTTTTGAGGGCTATACGCAGGACGAAGTGGCGTCCTTAGAGCAGGCAATAGCATCGATGGCCGAAAAAAGAAAAAGCATAGGCT
>Ga0302243_1001395_pt1 | contig 16800 bp, 17 predicted proteins | sample AAG_UR_Met_MG_FD_193514 | JGI IMG/M metagenome (GOLD analysis project Ga0302243, IMG submission 193514) | Enriched activated sludge microbial communities from anaerobic digester in WTTP, New Holstein, Wisconsin, United States - AAG_UR_Met | ecosystem: Engineered > Bioreactor > Anaerobic >... | reverse complement strand
TCGGCCCCTGAAAATAACCATGATCGATGGCCAGCATTACCGTCCGGCCGGAGACGGGATTAAATATCCGCGCCAGCCTGTTTTTTATTCCCCAGTCCAGCGAGTTCGAGCCTTTCAGGAAAAACCCTTCCGTCGTTTGGGGGATATCCGTATAAAACATCTTTGGTTCTTTGATTTCGTCGGTGTCCGCCATTTATCTTGTTCTCCTTTTCTTTTTGAAATCCTGGTGGAAGAAGGTATGTTGCATTTTTTGCGCGCTTTTATAACTGCTTCATCTTTATTATAATCCGGCTTTTTTTGCAATATCCGTCATTTTTCGCCTGCAAGAGAAGTTCCGGTATAAAGGATTTGCTTAATAAGGATTGCTTAAGGTATATATGGCGACCTCGTAAAAAGGCCGGATGCTGCGTTACGCTACATCCCTCGTCACTGCAGCGTACCATAAGTACGCTTCATTCCTCGGTATTTGCGTGCCTTGCCTGCGACCTTTTTACGAGGTCGCCTGAAAATGTTTATTTTACGATTTCTTACGAGTTCATCTATATATGACCGCTTTTGAAAACGAGTTTCCGGCGCTATCGCCGGGATGAACATAAAACACAAAAAAATGCGCCTAAGGACCATTACTTAAAGGAGAGAATATCATGAAAAAAATCGGCTGGTCGATATTACAAAATAATTTGCCGCGTTGGGCGGTCTGTGGATTGCTCCTCTGTTTGCTGTGCCTCGGCGGCTGCGCAGGCAGTCTTTACAGCGTGAACATGAATTACGAAGCAGTCGGAGTTAACATACCGGTTTACCTGAGAAACGACAACAAGAATCTTCAGGCCGCCATCACTGTGGCCGAATTTACCGATGCGCGGAAGGTTGATGATTCAATAGTTATCGGCCATGTCGTAGAAAAAGACGGTCTGAAAGTTCTGATAGTGCCCAAATATACAAAACCGACACAAGCCGTAGCAAACGGTATAAAAAGATACCTGGCGAAAGCCGGATATAAAATTCAAAACGACGCTGGAAAATGGAATGCGAAAGAGGCAGCGCCAAAAGCGGAAAGTAAACTTGTGGTCGGCGGCAGCATCGACCAGTTGGAATTAACCTGCCGAAAGGGATTTCCTACGGATTCTTATAACGCGGTGGTAAAGCTGACCCTTGTCCTTACCAGTCCGGCAAACGGAAATGTGCTGTACCGGGGTTCCGTGGAAAGCAAGACGGCGCTGGAGCATGTATCTTTTTCCGAGGCCCGGCTGGAGGAACAGTTGAATATTGCTCTGGGCGACGCCATTGAAAAGATTTTTGAGGATATGAAACTGGCGCAGAAGATCAAAGAGGCCCTGATATAGAAATAAAACAGCAGATCGCATGGGTTTGCTTACACATTTCTAAAGATGGGCTGGGGGGAGGTTTTGCAATGCGCAATAAAAAAATGCTCGTATCCCCCTTGCGATACTGTGTTGTCATGTTATTCTCAGGTTTTAGCCGAAGAAACTCGTGTAGAACAAGGGGTTGCAACCCCTTGTTCTGTGGTTGGATTCTCTTAAAAAGGGATGGGGATAGTAATCTTCGGGCGATAGACTTTGGATAAAGAGGCAGGGGAGGAAAAAGGTTTTATTAATGAGAAAAGCGGTGTTTTACGGAATTGTCTTATTCGCGGCCTTGACTGCTCTTGTTTGTACGGCCGCCGCCAGGGAATATACTTTGTGTGACTTGTATCATCATGCTTTGAAAATTTCTGAAAAAATTAAATACGCCGAGGAAAACCTTTACATTGCCAAAACCGGCAAGGATAAAGCGTGGTCGGTTTTAATTCCCAAATTAACGGCCTACGGCACATACAACCAGTATTCGGAAAAGAAATATGGTAACTCCTCTTCCAGCTCCGGTCCAACTCTCATCCAACCCGACAATTCCGCCAACTGGGGCGTACGCGCGGATGAAACTTTTTCGTTGAGTGCCCGCGAGTTGAACGCTCTAAAATATGCCGGACAGAACATTACAAAGAACGAGTATGATCTGGATGCTACAAAGTCTGATTTTGTTCTGGCGATTGCTTTTGCTTATTACGATACCTTAAAGGCGAAGAAGTCTCTGGAAGTTGCCGCGGCCAATATGGAGCGTCTGACGCAATATCGGGATTCCGTGGCCAAGAGGGTGAAAGTCGGTGAACTCACGAGAACGGCGCTTTTGAGGGCGGACGGCGAACTTTCGGGAGCGCGCTCTGAATATCTCCGGGCCACCAATTCTTTCAAAAGTGCCCGCGCTACACTCAGCAGGATCGTTGTCATCGAGGATGATTTCCGGCTGAAGGAAACAACCCTGCCTATAGAAGAAGATGTTGACTTCAATAAACTGCGCGACGCCGTTGCGGATACACGCTCCGATCTGAAGAGTTACGAAATCCAGAAGAAAATGGCCGAAGAGCAGGTGAAGTATGCCCGGGGTGCATTCTGGCCCAATGTCGGTTTATTTGCCGTTTATAGCGGCTACGATCAGGATCCCGTTACATCAACAACGAACAAGGAGAGTGTTTTGGCCGGTGTGGCCGTGACTTTTCCTTTTTTTGAAGGGGGACTGAGAATAGCGGATTACAGGGAGGCCAAGGCCAAAGAAAGGCAGGCTAAGCTGGCCTATGACGAGTTCAAGAAAATTGTGGATATAGAATTACAAAACGCCTATCTGGATCTGCAGACGGAGCAGGGCACCTTGAAGTTTCTGGAAGATCAACTCATCTTTGCAGAAGATAATTTTAACGCCGTCATCAGGATGTTCAACAACGGGCTGGCCACAAGCCTGGACGTAATGGACGCCAATTCGCTTTTGCTTTCGGCGGAAAAAAACGCAAACGAAGCACGTTATAATTACCAGCTGGCCAATCTCCGAGTGAAGCGAACCAGCGGCACTTTGCTGCAGTTTATTAATACCTGTAAATAAAAAAGCCTGAGACGGCTGTTTCCGGGAGGAACGTTGCATGATTTCAAGGAAGTCTGTTCACAGCAGCATTAAAAATACTCCAGAACAGCACAGAGTATACCTGCCGTTCTTAATATTTGCCGCCTTTATCTTCGTATTGATTTGCACCGGCTGCGGCAAGGAGAAAAAGGCGGAGGTGGAAAGGTTGGTCAATGTCAAAACTTCTCCGGCTGAAAAAAAGAGGGTTCAGCCTTATCTGGAAACAACGGGTACTCTGAAAGCCGAGGAGGAAGTGACCGTCAGTTCGGAGGTGGACGGCATTGTCAGAAAAATAACAGTTGAAGAGGGATCCCGGATACAGCAGGGAATGCTTCTGGCGGCCGTCAATGATATTGATTACGGCCTCGAATATAAAAAATCGGAAGCGGCGCTGAAGCAGTCGCAGGCGTCTCTGGCCAATGCCCGGGCGGAATTTTCACGCAAGCATTCTCTTTACGAGGAAGAGCTCATCACCAGGCAGCAGTTTGATGATGTTTCAACGAAACTGGCTCTGGCGCAGGCGGAAATGGAGCGGGCGAGGGCGGCGCTGGGAGCCTCCAGGGAGAAGCTGGCCAGGACGAAAATATATTCGCCGCTTACGGGAGCAGTCAAAGAGAAGAAAATATCCATCGGTGATTATGTGCGCAACGGCACGCCGCTTTTTGCCCTGATCAAAATCGATTCCTTAAAACTGAATTTCACCATCAGCGAAAAAGACGCCGCGGCGCTGAAAATAGGACAGGAAGTCGTTTTTACGGTTGATGCTTTCGCCGGTCAAAAATTCAAGGGCAGGGTCAGTCTGCTCTATCCGAATGTGGAGGAAAGGACCCGGACGCTCCAGGCGGAAGCCGTTATTCCCAATGCTGATCATCTGTTGAAGCCGGGATACTTCGCCCGCACGCAGATTTTTACGCAGGAGGCGCGCGAGGCAGTGGTTATCCCCGTTACGGCGCTTCTCTACGACGGCCCCACCATCCGTGTTTTTGTGGTCAACGACAAAAAAGCGCACGAAAGAATTATCAAGATCGGCAACAAATACGGCGAGGATGTGGAGGTTCTCGAAGGCCTGCAGGAGAAAGAACAGGTTGTCGTGATTGGCCAGAACAATCTGTCGGAAGGGGTAAAAGTTAATGTGGCTCGCTGATACATCGGTCAAACGGCCGGTTTTCGCCACCATGGTTATTCTGGCCCTGGTTGTGCTGGGCGCCGTCAGTTATCCCTTCATCGGTGTTGATCTTTTACCGAAAATCGATTTTCCGATTGTCACCGTCACCACGAGGCTCAGTGGCGCCAGTTCCGACGTTATGGATGTGGATGTCACCGATCGAATTGAAGGAGCCGTCAATACCATCAACGGGGTGAAGAGCATTACTTCCACGAGTTCGGAAGGGATTGCGCGCACGACCATCGAATTTGTCCTGGAGCGCAATATTGACCTGGCCGTTCAGGATGTGCGGGAGAAAGTATCCGCGATTCGGAGTAAATTGCCGGATGATATTGACGAACCGCGGATCGCCAAGGTGGATCCGGACGCAACGCCGATTTTGTCGCTCAATCTTTCCGGAGACCGTTCCATTCGCGATCTGTCCACCTACGCCGATGAAGTTCTCAAAGAACAGCTTCAGCGCATCAACGGCGTCGGTGACGTTATTTTCTATGGTTTGCGGCTGCGGCAGGTGCGCATCTGGGTGGATGCCGCCCGAATGCAGGCGTACCAGATATCTCCCGGCGATATTACCACCGCTCTGACCCGCGAGAATATTGAACTGCCGGGCGGCCGCATTGAGACCGGCACCAAGGAATACACGGTGCGCATCAAGGGCGAATTTGAAAAAATCCCCGATTTTAATGATCTGATCGTCAGCTATTATAAGGGTGCGCCGGTGCGCATCCGGGATATCGGCAGAGCGGAAGACGGCATGGAGGAAAAAAGGTCCCTGGCGCGGTTCAACCGCGTTCCGGCCGTCGGCATGTCCATTCAGAAGCAATCGGGAACAAATACGGTGGAAGTGGCCAACCGGGTCAAGGCGGAAGTGGAAAGAATCAACAAAACTCTGCCTCCGGGAATGAAACTGAATTTTGCCATGGATCAGTCGCTTTTTATTGTCCGCTCCATTAATGAAGTTCAGTTCCACCTGATCATCGGCAGCCTCTTTGCAATTCTGACTGTCTTCCTTTTCCTCAAAAATATAAGGACTACGCTCATCAGCGCGGTGGCGCTGCCCGTTTCCGTCATCTCCACGTTTGCGCTGATCAACGCCTTCGGTTTTACTTTTAATAATATGACGATGCTGGCGTTGTCGCTTTCGGTGGGTTTGCTGATCGATGATGCGATTATTGTTATCGAAAATATTTATCGCCATGTGGAAGACGGGATGAGGCCGCGTGAAGCGGCGACCTTCGCCACTTCCGAAATCGGACTGGCCGTCATGGCCACCACCTTTGCCATCGTGGGCATCTTTCTGCCCGTTGCCTTTATGAAAGGAATCATCGGCAGATTCTTTCTCCAGTTCGCCCTTACCATTGTCTTTGCCGTCTTGGTTTCCCTGCTCGTTTCTTTTACGCTAACGCCGATGATGGCTTCAATTTTTCTGAAGCAGCATCAAAAATCTCTGCCCAATTCCCTGGCCGCCGGCGGCGGGGAGTCAGGCGGGATTCCTCCCGACCGGCGGCCGGTCTGGAAAAAAGCCGGCGATCTTATGGAGCATTACTATGCAAAGCTGGAAGAGTTCTACCGCCGCGTTCTGGAATATACGCTGGGTTACCGCAAAACCGTGCTGACGGGTGCTTTAATTATCTTTGTTTTGAGTCTGGGATTGACCTTTGTTATCGGCAAGGAATTTGTGCCGTCAGAGGATCAGAGCGTTTTTATGATCCGCATGGAGGCGCCGGTCGATTATTCCGTTGAGCAGATCGAGAAGTATCTGGGCACGACGGAAGCCATGATGCAGGAAATTGAGGAAGTAAAGTCGGTTTATTACGTTCAGGGGTACGGGGGGTACGTCAACCGCGCCCTGATGATTTTGAACCTGAAGCCGAAGTCCGAGCGCAAAAGAAGTCAGGATGATATCAAAAAAATAGCGCGCATTAAACTGCGGCAAATTCCGGGATTGAAAGTTTCCGCCGAGGATATTTCGATGGTCGGCGGCGGGATCAGGAATGTGCCGATTCAGTACAGTATCCGGGGGCAGGATTTGCAGGCCCTGCAGAATTACGCCAAACAAATAACGGCGGAGTTTTCCAAGCTGCCGGGCGTGGTGGATGTGGATACTTCTCTGGAAGTCGGCAAGCCGGAATACAAGGTTTATGTCGACCGCGACCGGGCGGCGAACCTGGGAGTGGATGCCGCCACCATTGCCGAGGCCATTAATCTCCTTGTCAGTGGAGAGATGGACATCGCCCGCTATAAAGATGAAATCCGCGGCAAGCGTTATGATATCCGCGTTCGTCTGAATCCGCAAGACCGCAACAGCGCCGACAGTTTGCAGCGCATGTATGTGCGCGCCCGGGACGGCAATCTGGTGGAACTCTCCAATGTGGTTAAAATCCAGGAGGGCAGCGGCCCCGGCGTCATCAACCGCGTCGACCGGCAGAGAGCCGTAACGATTTTCGCCTCGCTGGAAGATAAACCTCTGGGGGAGGCAAAAAATGAGCTGGACGACATCGCCGGTAGAATTCTGCCCCCTGATTATTTGCCCAAATACCAGGGAACGGCGGACACCATGACGGAGTCCTTCGGCTACCTGCTTTTTGCCCTGCTCCTGGGGGTCATCATGGCTTACATGATTCTCGCTGCGCAGTTTGAAAGTTTCATCCACCCGGTAACAGTTTTGCTGTCCATGCCGCTTTCGTTTGTCGGCGCCTTCGGCGCCTTGTTTCTTACAGGTAAAACAATCAACATTTACAGCCTGATCGGTCTTATTCTGCTCATGGGATTGGTGAAGAAAAACGCCATTCTGCTGGTGGACTATACCAATGTGCTGCGGGAGCGGGGGCTGCCGCGTCGGGAGGCGATATTGCAGGCGGGCCCCATCCGGATGAGGCCGATTCTCATGACGACCTTCGCCATGGTGTTCGGGATGCTGCCGATTGCCCTGGGGGTCGGCGAGGGTGCGGAAACGCGCGCTCCCATGGGCATTGCGGTTATCGGCGGTTTGATGACGTCGCTGGTGCTGACGCTGGTTGTTGTTCCGTCCTGCTACGAGCTGCTCGACGACTGGCAGACAAAAATAAAGAACTGGAAAAGAAAGGACGGGCAGCCGGCCGAATAACAGGGCATTGTTGTCCGTTCTGATCGCTAAGCTTTTGTGTTGAATTTTGGCGCTGATTAAGCGATACTTTACCACTATGGGCGGACAAAAAATTACACGACGACAAAAAGATATTTCCCGGCTCATCAGGGAGAAGAAAAGGATGCGGCCGGTAAAGGACGAAAAAATCAAAAATCAGCCGGTCAGAAAACAGGAACGCTGACAGAACAAATAATTTATATTTAAAATAACTACAAGGGAGGGAAAATAATGGGTAAATCAATTAAGGGCTCTCAGACGGAGAAGAATTTGCTGGCGTCTTTTGCCGGTGAATCGCAGGCGAGAAATCGTTATACTTTTTTTGCCAGTGCCGCCAAAAAAGAATGTTTTGAACAAATATCCCGTATATTTCTGGAAACGGCGGAAAACGAAAAGGAGCATGCCAAAGTATTTTTCAAATACCTGGAAGGGGGGGCTGTAGAGATAACCGCCGCCTATCCTGCGGGCGTTATCGGTGATACCAAAGCCAACCTGGAAGCCGCGGCGGAAGGTGAAAAGGAAGAATGGTCCGTTCTCTATGCTGCATTTGCTAAAACCGCCCATGAGGAAGGCTATCCCGAAATCGCCAAGTCTTTCGAAGAGATTGCCGAAGTGGAACAATTCCACGAACAGCGTTACCGCAAACTGCTGGCCAACGTGGTTAATAATGAAGTATTTAAGAAAGCAGCGCCGGTCAAATGGCACTGCATCAACTGCGGGTATATTCATGAAGGAACGGAAGCACCTGAAGAATGCCCCGCCTGCCGTCATCCGCGGGCATACTACGAGGTTTTGGCGGAAAACTATTAATTTCAATCAGTAATCAAAAATAATTTCTCTACAGAACAAGGGGTAGCTACCCCTTGTTCTTTTATTGGCCCGTCGGGTGGAGCAGACACAGCGGTTCCAGCGGCAAGTTCCATCGGAGCATAACAAATTTATTTCCGCGAGGCTTTATGTACCGGTTTTTGGCCGACGTGCTTGTCGTCGTGCATTTCCTGTTCATCCTTTTTGTGGCTGCCGGCGGAATGCTGATACTGTACCAGCCGCGACTGGCTTTCCTGCATTTACCGGCTGTGATCTGGGGGGCGGCGGTGGAGCTTTGCGGCTGGATTTGTCCGTTGACGCCGCTGGAGAATTATTTTCGCCGGCTTGCGGGCGATGCCGGTTACAGCGGTGGTTTTATCGAACACTATCTGATGCCGTTAATTTATCCCGAAAATCTGACGGCTGAAAAGCAGTATCTTCTCGGCGGGCTGGTTATCGCTGTTAATCTGATCTTTTATTTTATCCTTTGGCGCAGAAAAAGGGTCAGGCGGCAATAAGTTGTTTCTTCGGGCACCGGCTCTTATTGATGACGGAACAGCCGGCAGCAGCAAAAATAATCTTGACATGTTATGGGCATATGCTTATTACTTGTATGTAAAGATCGCCTCAAAAGTTAAGGTTGCCCTATGAAAAAAAAGTATTCTTCCCAGCCCTCGCCGTCCAATTTAGGAGATAAGCAGAATATCATCCTTGATTCCATTGCCGACGGCGTTTTTACGGTTGATCAGAACCGGCGGATTACTTCTTTCAACCGGGCGGCCCAGGAAATTACGGGCGTCTCTGTTCAAGAGGCGATGGGGCAGCTCTGCAAAGATGTCTTGAAAGCGGATATCTGTGAAAAGAATTGTTGTCTGCGGGCCACCATGAAAACCGGCAAACCTATCGTCAATAAAAAGATAAATATCATCAACGCCGAGGGCAAAAGGATTCCGGTAACCATTTCCACGGCGCTGCTGCGGGCGAAGGATGGAACGCTTCTCGGCGCGGTGGAAACGTTTCGCGACATCAGCATTGAAGAAGATTTGCGCAAGGTTATAAAGGCGAAATATTCTTTTGCGGACATCATTTCGAAAAACCACAAAATTCTGCAGTTATTCGACATCCTTCCCGACATCGCCGGAAGTACGAGCACGGTGCTGATCGAAGGGGAAAGCGGCACCGGAAAGGAACTTTTCGCCCGCGCCATTCACAACCTGAGCCCGCGAAAAAAACAGCCGTTTATCGCCGTCAACTGCAGTGCCTTGCCGGATAACCTGCTGGAGTCGGAGCTTTTCGGATACAAGGCGGGAGCGTTTACCGACGCGAAAAAAGACAAACAGGGCCGCTTCCGTCTGGCGGAAAACGGCACGCTGTTTCTTGACGAGATTGGAGATATAACCCCTGCCATGCAGGCGAAGCTTTTGCGCGTGTTGCAGGAGAAAACCTATGAGCCGCTGGGAGCGACGGAAAGCATTAAGCACAATGTGCGAATAATAGCCGCCACCAACAAAGATCTTAAGGAACTTGTCCGGCAGGGACGCTTTCGGGAAGATCTCTTCTACCGGATTCATGTTTTCAAAATTTCGCTGCCGCCGCTGCGCGAGCGGATGGAGGATATACCTCTGCTTGTAGAGCATTTTATAAATTATTTTAATGTATTGCAGAAAAAGAATATTGCCGGAATCAGCGATGAAGCAATGAGCGTTTTGATGACATACGCCTATCCGGGTAATGTCCGGGAACTGGCAAATCTTATTGAGCGGGCTTTTATTCTCTGCAAATCGGGTCTCATCGAAAAGGCGCATCTTCCGGAGTCGCTTTTTTCCGGCGCGGCCGGTTCTGGGGAAAATCGTCCGCCGTCTCTTAAGGAGATGGAGTCCGCCTGTCTTATCAATGCTCTCCGGCAGAACAACTGGAACAGGTTGAAGACGGCCAGGCAGCTGGGCATGCACAAAAGCACGCTTTACCGCAAAATTAAATCCCTGGGTCTGTCTCTGCCGCAATCCTTTCCGCAGGAGTCGCATTAAAGCGACTAAGTCGCATCATGCGTCGCAAATTTGCGACCTTATTTAACTAAAAAATATTTTATGCCTCACACTAACTGCGCGTATTTGCGGATCTATTTGCGTATTCAGCAAATTGGCACTATCCTTGCTAATATACTGTTTGCGAAGGAAAATGCAATACCGCCCCGGAGCCGAAAGGTATGAAGGAATGAAGGTCGCCCTGTCCGTATGGAATAAAGACATCTCCACTGTTTTTGACAGTGCGGATCAGCTATTGGTCCTGGATCTGGATGGCGCAGATTGCCGGAAGCAGACGATTATGAAACTGAGTGCCGTGGATGTTTTAGGAAGGGCGAATCAGATCAAGGAAAAGAAAATCGATGTTCTGATTTGCGGAGCGATTTCCCGTTCTCTCGAATATGCACTTACGTCTCAGGGCATTCGCGTTTACGCTTTTGTACGCGGCTCCGTGGAGGAAGTTCTTGCCGCCTATAAAAATGGCCAACTGGGACAGGCCGTCTTTGCGCTGCCCGGCTGCCACCGACGGAGGAATGCGGAGAATCGAAGATGTAACCGGGGCAAACGAAGATTTTGAAGATTTAGCTATTCCCAAATAGTAAGGAGAAAAAATATTGAGTCGATACATACCCAAGGAACTTTTTTTTACCAAAGGTGTTGGTACACACAAAGAACAACTTCATTCTTTTGAACTGGCGCTGCGCGACGCGGGCATCGAAAAATGCAATCTGGTGCAGGTGTCGAGCATTATGCCTCCGGGCTGTCACATCCTTTCGCGGGCGGAAGGTTTAAAGAAGCTTCAGCCGGGCGCCATAACTTTTTGCGTCATGAGCCGTTGCTGCAGCGACGAACCCCGCCGGCTCATTTCCGCATCCATCGGCTGTGCAATTCCCGTGGATAAAAAAGCCTATGGTTACATCAGCGAGCATCACGCCTTCGGATTAACCGAAAGGCAGAGCGGAGACTACGCGGAAGACTTGGCGGCGGCCATGCTGGCCTCAACGCTGGGCATCGATTTCAACGTCGACGAAAGCTGGGACGAAAAGAAGAAATTGTTTAAAATCAGCGGCAAGATCGTCGGTACAAGAAACATTACACAATCCAGCGTCCTGAAAACAAAAGATTACACGACAGTCCTGGCGGCGGCGGTGTTTGTTTTCTGATGGGTGTATAACGCCCGGCAGTGACCGCCGATTAAGGCACTTAGGGGAAATGAGATAATGACAAAATCAGCGAAAAAAGGAACTAACTTTACCTATCAGGCTCTGGCGCTGATGTCCCGGCTTTTCTATGAAAAATTCGGTGAAGAGGCGCTTCCGATCATCAGGAATGTCTGGTACCGGATGGGCCTGGCTTCCGGTGAACGCTTTAAAGAAAAGATGACCGCCTGTGACTTTAAGTCGGCGGCCGAGTACCTGAATGAGTGGAATAAACAGATGGGAGAAATGGAATCATCCCGGATAACGGAGGATATTTATCATATTGTGTCGCCGTCCGGCTTTTGCTGCGACGTGGGATTGGAGAACGCCGGTCGCCCTATCTGCGAAGCGGTTATGTATATCAATAAAGGGCAATTCAAATCCATCTGCGGATGCGATGTGGAGATGAACATAGTGAGAAGCAAAGCGACGGGCTCCGACTGTTGCGAAATTATCTATCGCCCCATTGATGCAGACGACAAGTAAAGATTTTTCTTTGCACGATTCCGGTTGGAGATCAAACACTTCCGGTTAATCCGGAAGACAGATTTTTTGCCGGCATTATGGAGAACGGAAAAGGTATATTCGTTGAGGTTGTTGAGCAGTACAAAAAAACTCTCACACCGGAAGGAGGAAAGAACAATGAATGGAACAATGCGTGGCCGAAGAGGCCAGGGAGGCGGCCAGGGAGGCGGCCGGGGCCGCAAGGGCGGGCCGCTTGCGGGAGGTGCTGGCGGTTATTGTGTATGTCCGAACTGTGGTCATCGTGAACCGCACGAACGGGGCGTGCCCTGTATTCAGGTAAAATGTCCGCAGTGCGGCACCGGGATGATTCGGGAATAGGTAAAAAAGATGGACTCGTAAAAAAGCCGCAGATAAAGCGCGTGAATTCTGAAGAGAGGCGTACTTGTCGTCCTCCGCAGAGCCGGACCCGCACTCGATGCGGGAAAGGATGAAGCGCATCCGGCCTTTTTACGAGTCCGTCAAAACTTGGAAGGAGGATTTTATTATGCCAAGAGGAGATGCAACAGGCCCCACGGGAATGGGGTCCATGACCGGTCGGGCGGCGGGTTTCTGCGCCGGTTACAACATGCCCGGTTATTTGAATAAAGGCGGAGGTCGTGGCTGCGGAATGGGATTCGGACGCAGAAATAACATTGGCGGCTTCGGCCGGCGCAATCGATTTTTCGCCGGCGGGTTATCCGGCGGAGCCTGGTCGAATCATGATCCGGATGCCGAGAAACAGGCTCTGCAAAGCCAGGTGGAATTTCTGCAGACAAAAATGGATGCGATTAGAAAAAGACTCGATGAACTAACGGCAAAAGAGTAGATAAATAATTACCGGACGGAGGAAAGTCTAAGACAGGCGTGGATCACCTCCATGTCCATGCCAACGGTGGCGGCGACGCGGCTTTTACTGCTTCGCACGCCGCCGCCACTGACTATTTTGATAAAAAGGAAGAAAAATGAAAATTGCATTGACCACGTCAGGCACCGATCTGAGCGCACCTTTGGACGGCCGTTTTGGCCGGGCGCCGAAGTTTTTAATTTACGATTCGGAAACCGATGCGTTCGAGGTGAAGGATAACGAGCAAAACGTAAACGCTGCGCAGGGGGCGGGTATTCAGTCTGCGCAGAATATTGCCCGTCTGGGTGTAAAAGCCTTGATAACAGGGCATTGCGGACCGAAGGCGTTTAAAGTGTTGAAAGCGGCGGGCATCAAAATCTATAACTCCAATGCCGCCACCGTGAGAGAAGCACTGGATCAATACCGGGGCAACAAACTTGCGGAAGCTTCATCTTATGATGTTGAAGGGCATTGGGTATGACACCCTCGTAAAAGGCTGATGCTGCGTTGCGCATCATCCCTCGTTACTGAGGCGTACTCTAAGTACGCCTCATGCCTCGGTATTCGTGCGCCTTGCCTGCGGCCTTTTTACGGGGGCGTCTGAAAATTGTTAATTTTACGGCTTCCTATAAAAAATGAAAATATCTTCGGATTGTATTTCCTGCTTCGTCTGCCGCACCGCCGGCGTAAGCAGGACGGCTGCATCTTCGGACAGAGACATCTCCGGATTATGCCGGAGAAAAGAGGACCAAAATGAAAGCACCTGTAATCGCCGTTGAACTTCGTGCGCATGCTCCTTTTACCGCTTTCGGCACCTTAACGGGTATTATCATCATGGCTTCTTTCCTTCAATTCCAGGTGCCGAAGGAAATTACGTCTTTCCTGTTCTGGAGTTTGCATCCGCTGCATGTGCTGGTAAGCGCTTTGGTCACCACGGCGATGTTCCGGCTGCATGGCAAAGGTGGTTTGCTGCGTACTTTCATAATTGGATATGTCGGTTCTGTGGGCATAGCTACGCTCAGCGACTCGCTTATTCCCTTCGCAGGAGAATGGCTGCTCAATATGCCTCATCGGGCGGTGCATATAGGATTTATTGAAAAATGGTGGCTGGTGAATCCGCTGGCGATTACCGGAATAATTTTAGGGTACATGCGCCCGAAAACAAAATTTCCCCACGCGATGCATGTGTTTTTAAGCACCTGGGCGTCGCTGTTTCATGTTCTGATGGCTATCGGAACGCCAATTGATGTTGTCACCACAATTTTAGTGGCGACCTTTTTGTTTTTAGCCGTTTGGGTTCCCTGCTGCACCAGTGACATTGTTTTTCCTTTACTTTGGATTAAAAATGAAAACGGAGACGCCGAACGATCCCATTGTTTGCCTCAGGGAGGACTTTCATGAAAATAGCTATCGCTTCCGGTAAAGGCGGAACCGGTAAAACTACTTTAGCCGTCAATCTGGCGCGTACGATGAACTCCGGAGTGCAGCTTCTGGACTGCGACGTGGAGGAGCCCAACGCGCACCTGTTTCTTGCGGGAGTCAAAGTCGGCGAAGAAGTTGTTTCGATACCAATTCCCGTGGTTGATGAATCTCTTTGCGACGGCTGCGGGAAATGCAGTGAATTTTGTGAGTACAATGCCATCGTTACGTTGGGGAAAGAGCCGTTGATCTTCGCGGAGATGTGCCACGGCTGCGGCGGCTGCACGCTGATTTGCCCCCCGAAAGCAATCACGGAAACTCCCAGACGCATCGGTGTCATTGAAATTATGGAGTCTGAAAATGTCTCACTCATTACGGGTCGTCTGGACGTCGGTGTGGCGCTCGCACCGCCGCTGATCCGGGCGGTCAAAAAGAGGATTAAGGATGAAGTCCCGGCTATTATCGATGCTCCTCCGGGGACATCATGCCCGGCAATAGCCGCCGTTCAGGACACTGATATGGTTTTGCTGGTTACGGAACCGACGCCGTTTGGTTTAAACGATTTGATGCTGGCCGTCGAAACGGTGCGCGTACTTAAAATCCCCTTTGCCGTCGTCGTCAATCGCATGGGCAGCGGTGATGACAGTGTACATCAGTACTGTGCAAAAGAAAACATTCCTGTACTTCTGGAAATACCGGACGACAGGCGGATTGCCGAGGCCTATTCCCGCGGAGTCCTGATGGTTGACGCACTGCCTGCATACCGGCAGCTTTTTCAGGAGTTGATCGAAAAAATATTTTCTTTCCCGGGGAAAGAAAAAGTTAAATTATAACCGCTGATGAAGGTGAATAGAGCCTTCGCGGAGATTGAAAAATGAGTTCGAGCAAATACAAATATCTTTACGGTCCGGTTCCATCCCGCCGCCTGGGACGCTCCCTGGGCATCGATCTTGTCCCTTTTAAAACGTGCACATACGACTGCGTCTATTGTCAGTTGGGCCGGACAACGAACAAAACGACGGTAAGGCGTCCCTATGTTCCCATTGAAAATGTGTTAAGCGAGTTAAAAACCAAATTGGCAACGGGAAAACCCCCTGATTTCATCAGCCTCGCCGGTTCGGGAGAGCCGACGCTGCACTCGGAAATCGGTGAACTGATCGGGCGGATCAAAAAAATGACCACCGTACCCGTAGCTGTTTTAACCAACGGCTCGTTGTTGTTTATGCCGGATGTCCAGGCAGCGCTGATGCAGGCCGATCTGGTTATCCCCTCGCTCGATGTCGGTGATGAAACTTTGTTCCGCTATGTCAATCGTCCTCACGAGGATATCTCTTTCGAGAAAATGGTCAATGGCCTGATTGAATTCACGCACAATTTTCCGGGTGAAGTGTGGCTGGAAGTTCTTCTGCTTTCGGGCATTACCGGCATGGTTGACGAGGTGCGTAAAATTGCCGCCTTGGCGGAAAAAATCGGGGCGAAGAGAATACAGATCAACACTGTTTACCGGCCGGCTGCCGAAGACTACGCCTGCGCCGTGACTGCAAAGCAGCTGGAAAAGCTGGCCTTGTTATTTCCAGGTGAAGTAGACATTATCGGTACAGATGAAGCTGATTCTCTTCCCGGCGCTGCTGCAAATACCGCTGACAGTTCGGAAATTCTCAGTCTGCTGTCTCGACGTCCCTGTACGCTCTCCGATATTTGCTCGGGACTGGGGCTACACCCGCATGATGCAGCGAAAAGGTTGAAAAAGCTTATCGATGAAAAACAAATCACTGTGGTGCGCGCCGAACATGATGTGTTTTATAAAGTATAGAAACACTTAATCAGCAAGCGAGATTACGGAGGTTCAAGATGGATCCGAAACAACTGACCAGACAATTGATGGATTTTAATAAATCAGCTTTTGATCAAAGTTACAAAATGATTAAGATTTTACATGATCAAACGGAAAATATTGTGCTTCGGTTTCTGGAAAGATCCAACTGGATCACGGAGGATGGTAAAAAGGTGGTTAAAGAATGGGCAAAGGTCTGTAAAAAGGGAAGCGAATATTTCAAGGACTGTGCCGATGAAAATTATAAAAAGATCGCCGACTATTACACCAGATCGGAAAATAAAAAGAAAACATAGTCTTTTTTTGAAGGTTGGATTATGAAGGAACTTGTTATTATCAGCGGGAAGGGAGGCACGGGTAAAACCAGCGTCACCGCATCTTTTGCCGTCCTCGCCGGCCGTTCTGTCGTGTGCGACTGCGATGTGGATGCGGCGGATCTGCATCTGGTTCTGGAGCCGGTTATTCGCGAACGCCATGATTTTAAAAGCGGTCATGAAGCGATTATCCGTCAGGATGACTGTATGGCCTGCGGTATCTGCGCCGAACTTTGCCGTTTCGGAGCGGCAAAATTAACAGGCAGCCGGGAGGGCATTCCAACGTATGGCATTGATCCGATAGCCTGCGAAGGGTGCGGCGTCTGTGTGATGTTTTGTCCGGTGGATGCCATTGATTTTCCCGAGCGGCACTGCGGTCAGTGGTTTGTGTCCGATACCCGCTGCGGCCCCATGGTTCACGCCCGTCTCGGTATCGCCGCTGAAAATTCAGGCAAGCTTGTTTCTACCGTCAGACAGGAAGCACGTCGCCTGGCCGGGGAAAAAAATTATGATCTGATTATTATAGACGGTCCGCCGGGCATCGGGTGTCCGGTTATCGCGTCTTTAACCGGTGCAACGCAGGTATTGATCGTTACCGAACCGACGGTGGCGGGTGA
>Ga0302243_1001380_pt1 | contig 16978 bp, 17 predicted proteins | sample AAG_UR_Met_MG_FD_193514 | JGI IMG/M metagenome (GOLD analysis project Ga0302243, IMG submission 193514) | Enriched activated sludge microbial communities from anaerobic digester in WTTP, New Holstein, Wisconsin, United States - AAG_UR_Met | ecosystem: Engineered > Bioreactor > Anaerobic >... | reverse complement strand
TTATACAGATTCAAAAGCAGCATTTCTTGTATCTTAAATCACTTATTAAGCAGCATACCCCATGACTTTTTGCACAATATATGGATAATGCGTCGGGGGGACATGGGGACGTTTCCCCCGGGGACACGGGGACGTTTCGCGTGTCCCACTGAAAGCGGGACAGGGGAAACGTCCCCATGTCCCCGCGTCCCCGCGTCCCCGTGTCCCCATGTCCCCATGTCCCCGTCGCATTATTCTTCTTATGCATAAGAAAAGGCGGGAATGCCGCCTTTAAAGATCATTCTTTATAGTAAATACCGCCAGCTGTGTCCTGTCCCGCAGATCCAGCTTAATAAGCACTCTTGTGATGTGATTCTTAACTGTGCCTTCACTCAAATAAAGCTCATCGGCAATTTCCTTATTGTTTTTCCCCTCCGCAATCAGCCTGCATATCTCTTTTTCACGATCTGTCAGAAGCTCTATTCTGGAATCCTTATGCTTGGAGCGGTCTCCCCGGGCAAGCTCTGAGAATTTGTCCAGCACCTTTACCGCCACCGACGACTGTATAAGAGCGCCGCCGTTATATACCGTACGCACCGCCCCGGCAATCTCCGAGGGTGAGGCATCCTTAAGCATATAGCCTGAAGCGCCGCTTTTGAGCGCATCATATATGTACTCATCGTCATTGAAGGTAGTAAGAACTATTATCTTTATATCCGGAAAATCTTTTTTTATCATACCGGTAGCTTCCACACCGCTTACTTCCGGCATCTTGATATCCATAAGCACCACATCGGGGCGGAGGCCCCTGCATGCTTCGTAAGCCTTTCCGCCGTTATTGGCAGTCCCGATTATCTGAATATCCTCTTCTCTTCCAAGTATAAGCTTGAGGCCTTCCACCAGGATGTCCTGATCATCAACCAACAGCACCTTAATCATTTCTTACCCTCCAAGTATACGATACCTTTTAAATAGAATCCGTCGCTGCTTCCTGTTTCAAACTTTCCGTTGAAAGCCTCCACCCGTTCCCTGATTCCCTTCAAACCGTAGCCTTCCTTTAAAGTCTCTGCCCCTATGCCATTATCAACTATGCAAAATGTTATGGATTCATTGGAATAATCAAGCCGGATCGATATCCTTTCTGCTTTGCCATGCCTTACGGAGTTAGTCATTGCTTCCTGGACAATATGGTAAACCGCTATGTTCGCCGCCGAATCCTGAATGTTAGCCTCACCGGAAATTTCAAGCTTTATCTCCACACCGGTTTTTATTGAAAAATCATTTACGAGCTTCCTTATGAATTCAACCGGTGCAAGGGCAGTACCGGTTCCCCTCAGAGTCTCAACCACCTCTCTGATGCTTGCCATGCTGTCCTTGGCGGTTTTTACCGAGCTTACCAGCAGATCCTCCGACTTTTTGGGATCTTCCTTCAAAAGATGCTCAGCCATCTGCAGCTGCATGATAAGGGCAGTCATATTATGGCCCAAGGTATCATGTATATCCCTTGCTATGCGGTTTCTTTCATCAACCACCGAAAGCCGGTTCACTTCATCGGTATACTGTTTCAGCTTTTTATGCGCATCCAGAAGCTCCCTGTAGAGTATATCCTTCCGCTCCCTTTCTTCCTTGTTGTGCTGTGCAAAACCCGCAACAACCAGTATAAGAACATTGACCATAAGGAAAAAAAACAGCTGGGATACGTTTGAAAGGTTGAAATTATAGTAAATCAAATATATGTATTTTATCAGAGATACCACGACTGTTGCAGCCCCGATCATTATACCCCTTCTGAGGCCCAGCAGCAAGGATGACTCCAACAATACCGCTATATAAAAGGAATGGAAAAAGTAGTTTATCAGGAGTCTTGAATTGTATTCAAGAGTATATACCAATGCTATATCAAGGATAAAGGACAGGAAGTACAAATTGTCGTAACGCCTAATCAAGCCTCTTCCGAAGCCAACCGCCAGGTACAGTGCAAATATGAATACAAGCGCATATAGCCTCTGCCGCTGCGCATTTTCAAAATATATTGCAGTACAGAACAACAAGGTAAATAATATGGCTTTAATAATGCTAAAGAGCCTTCTCCCTTTTTCCATACCGATACCCTTCCATTGTTTTGAATTCATGAAAATATTATACAATATCAGATGCATTATATCCATGGGTTATTAATATATGCGCAGTATGCCCTCAAATCATCAGCATTTTTTAGGTTATCCGCATATCCCCATGCTCATTATTCAATATACTTATGCTCACAGTTTTCTTTATCAGCGAAATTGCATTTATAGCGGCAGTTCTTTATGCTGCATTCTTTACAGCAAATGTTACCCATATCAAAGCAGCTTGATATGTCACACATGAAGCATTTTCTCACAACACGTCCATTGGACTTTTCGTCCTTTTCATTAACTGTAAATAATTTTCTTGCAATCTCGCAAGCATTATATATCACGGTATTCTGTCCAAAGTCCAAGCAAATACCTCCCCGAATAATAATAGACATATAGTCCAACAATAATATTATCTTACTGGACTACATGTCCACTGTCAACAATTTTTGCCCCTATTTGTCCATTTTTAGTCCGAATTGGACGAATTGTGTTAACATCATACTATAAAACCGCAAAAATTAATGCAATATTTTGAGGTGTATTCCCATGGAATTCGGTGAAAGATTAAAAGATCTGAGAGAAGAAAAAAATCTGACAAGGCATTTGCTCGCGAGTATATTGAATGTTTCTTATTCGACAGTATCAAAGTATGAAACTAATATAAGATTTCCGGATAAGGATACATTAGTGGCATTGGCGGATTTTTTTGATGTGTCCCTGGACTATTTGCTCTGCAGAAGTGATATTAAGGATACCGCAGACAAGGCACTCAGCAAGTGCAAACAGCAATTCATGGTTACCTCTTCGGGGAACATATATAATCCATATGAGGGCTTATCTCCGGAGGCTGTTGAGGAAATTGAGAAGTTCAAGGAATTCGTACAGCATAAGTATGGAAAGAAGTAGGCGAAGCTACACTGTCTACATGGATATACACAGTAACCTATCACTCAGTAATGCATTACTGCCAAAAGGATAAGATTTATTCTACAAAATTCCTGCGCGACTATTTTCACGGGGATTCCCTTGAGGTACGCTATGATATTGACTATGACAAATCTATATGGATAAAAGAAATGTGTGACAAGTGCCTGACAGGCATACTTCATTGCCTCGACCGTGAAAGCCGTTTGGCATATTTGTTCAGGGATGTTGCACAGCTTTCCTACGAAGAGATTGCCGAGATTATGGAACAGAACCCTGCGGCAATAAGGAAAACAGTATCCCGCAGCAGAAAAAAGCTCAGGAATTTTCTGAACAACGAATGTGTTCTGTTCAATCCTTCAGGCAGCTGTAAATGCCGCATGAAGAATCTTGTGGAAGACATTATGCTGCCCCGGGAGTATCAGGAATTAAGGCGTTTTGTATCCAGAGTCAATCTCTACAAGGAGTCCCAAAGTATACTGCCTCAAAAAAATTATTGGATCAGTAATTAAAAATGTGTCACAATTTCACCCTGACCTTCTCTAATACTAATGAAAACCTTTAACGGGTATTAAAAAAACGGGAGGGTCATAAATGGATACAGAAAAAAGAGTCCAAATTTTGGAGCTTGCTTATGCAGGAGCTTTGGTCGATTCAGTAAGATGGTTAAAGAACTGGGGCGTACTTGAAAAGGTAACTGAACAAAAGAAAAAAGCTTGCGAGTTACAAGGCTCGCAAGTTTTTTCAAAATTCCAATACCAATCCGACTCCTACTTCTTCAAGCTCCGCAACCTCCGATAATGCCAGCTTTGATTTCAGGTCGGTGCAATGGCAGGCATGAAGCTTTTTTACACCTGCCTGTTTGATATATTTTTTTGTCAGTTCCAGGACTTCTTCTTCAGGGCTCAATAGGTGAAGCCCCCCTATAACATCCGCAATCCTGTCGTCATTGCAGACTTTTTTTGCATACTTAATAATATTGCATATGCCTGAATGGGAGCATCCGGTAATAATAACCAACCCCTTCTCCGATTTATAAGCCAAGGCGGTATCATCCCTCAGGAAATCCGGTTCTTCAATGCCTTGAACCGCACGCTTCCCTATAGGCTTTTTATTCTCAAAGCTGTTTGTCCTTTCTATTTCGCCCAGGAATACCAGCCTATCCGTGATCCAAAAGGGCTCCCTTTTCAAATTCATATCAAAAAAATCTCCCAGCGCCTTTTCAGAGATTACGGAACCTATTACTTCATTATCATGATACTTGCTTTCAAAAGCCTGCGGATGGGCAATAAGAACAGGCTTCCTGAAGCCGATTTTTTCAATCATCGCCTCCGAATACATTCTTATCATGGGCTCAAGCCCCCAGGTGTGGTCAATATGCCCATGGGATATCACCGCATAATCCACATCATACAGGCTGATTCCAAGCTTTCCGGCATTGGTGATAAATATGTCCGAGTAACCCGCATCGAACAGAATGTTTTTCCCATCCGCACGGATAAAAAAGGACACACCGGGTTCCCCCAGCAGATACCGGTCAATTATCGTATTGTTGTCAACCAGAACTGTGATTTGCATGAATCCAGCCTCCCATTCATTTATCCATTTACTAAAATTCCATTGCTTCTATAATAATAAACCTTCCTGTTATTGACAACAGGAAGGTCCAAATTCTGCAAATATTTTTCTTAAGGTTTGCAGTGTTAAATCTCTCCCCTACTTTGCACCCTTAATAACTCTGATTTCTACATCTTGCTTTTCAACCTTTGAGCTGATTGCATCGACCTTGGCTTCAATCACGCCAAGCTTTTCATAAGTCTGGCTATATCCGTCAAACAAAGCCTTAGAATCGGTATCAAGCTTGTTTTCAATACGCAAAACATCTTTTTGCAAGCTTCCGACCTTCGCATCCAGGCTTCCGACCTTCGCATCCAGGCTTCCGACCTTCGCATCCAGGCTTCCGACCTTCGCATCCAGGCTTCCGACCTTCCCGTCCAGGCTTCCGACCTTCCCGTCCAGGCTTCCGACCTTCCCGTCCAGACTCTTAAATTCTCTATACAATTTTTCCATTAATGCAAGCATCTTTTCTTCCAAGGCCTTCACTTCCTTTTGGATATTATAACATATTTCAGAAGCAAATAGATATAGCTGTTTTATCCATATTTTAGGCTGTTCATTTCTTGTTTCAAAATCACCTTCATGCCACTTCTTTTCCACAATAGCCTGGTACATATTTATTTTTAGTATTTCTAATTGATTTATAAGGTTCTGTGTTTCTTCGGATCTTGTACTGTCGGAGATTGTATAATAAGAGGATGGTAATCCACTTTATTGTTTTTCCTTTGTCTTCAAATAATATTCACGGACATTACGGTTTTGTTTTCCGTTAAACCAACAGTATTCTCTCCCGCTATTTCCTCATAATATAAAAAGCCTTCCTGCCGTTTTTATGTCAGGAAGGCCGAAATACAATATATATATTAATACCCCAATTCTTTATTCACAATAATTACATGCATTCTTCCCTTTACACCCTGTCTTCTGATTATCGTATATTCATTGCAGATTCTTCCTTCGGAATTACAATCCATGCAATGTCCCGTTTTTGTACATGGATTGGTTTTATTCAGCCGTTTATTATTGGCAGGAGCCGCTGTTTCTTCGACTCTTAAAACCGCTTCTTCAATATCCTTGACAAGTTTGTTTATCCCTACAATAACGATAACCCGGTCAGGCCCGTACAGCATAGAAGCAACCCTGTTGCCGGTCCCGTCCACATTATAGAGTTCTCCGTTTTCGGTAACAGCATTGCTGCTTGTCAAATAAGCATCTGCAAAAAAGCCCTTTCTATAGATTTCCTTCATTTCCGCCGGGGTCAAACCTTCCTTGTACCTGTCCAAAACGTTATAATTGCCCTTTCTTATATAATCAATAGCACCCACCTCAAAAAGCGTCATAGAGCCGCCGATGCCTATCGTACTTCCTTCCGGTATTAGCTCGCCAACCTTTTTCAATGCTTCCTCTTCGTTTTCAACCCTATAAGCCGAGATATTGTTCTTTTCCAGATTTTCTACAGTCCTTTTTATCCTCTCATCAACTACAAATTTTACGTTTTTATCCATTATACATCTTCTCCTTTCTTATCACACCATCCTGATAGCAAAGAACCGGCAGGACGGAATACAATACCCGCATTGTATACATTTTGACTGATCAATGTATGCCTTGCCCGTATGATCGAAGCCGGGGGCACCGCTATGGCATACTTCAATGCACTTGCCGCAGCTGGTGCATACCGTCTGTGCAACTTTTATGCTTTTCTTTTTCTTGATTTTTATGATGTCATCCAAATCTTTTTCCCCGTTAAAATATTTTACATTGTACATGACCTCTTCCCTGCTTACCATTCCGACAGCTATAGAATGGCAGTAATCCAACCTTCTGCCATATTCCACGCAGTCTTTGTACTCGTCTATTAAAGTACCGCCCCCTAATACTTTCATCAGATATATGCCCTTCCCGTTTTGCCCGCACAGGGATATGGCGCCCCTCATTTCTTCCTCTGTTCCTTCCAATATCCCCCGGCCTGCTTTGTTAAGAAGCGGAAAAACAATATCAATATCTTTTCTTGCTGCTGCGGCTTCTACTACTTTTACATTGTGCGTCGATATCCCCACTGCCTTAATTATCCCTCTGCTTTTATAGTCCAGCAGGCACTGCAAAGCACCTTTCCGTATTTCAAAAACATCGGTATCGACTTTTGCTGCATGAAGATGAAAAATGTCAATATAGTCTATACCCATTCCATCCAGTGCCTCTTTTATGGCTTTTTCCATTTCTTCATAAGATGCAGCTGTAGACTTTGTTGCAATTACCGGTCTGATCCCCGTTCTTTCAATAGCTGATTTTATCGGCAAATATGTTCTGTACAACTGTGCCGTATCCACAAATGTTATCCCGCTTTCCAGGGCATATGCAACAATTTCAGCAGATTCCTCATCCGGAAGGTTCTTTTGGAGGGGTCCCATAGGCAGTGCTCCAAAGCATAATTCAGTAACTTCAATTCCTGTATTTCCTAAAACGTTCTTTTTCATGTAGTCATCTCCTTGCATTGTTACTTAAATACATTCAATCACTAATCTTAACTTTTAAATGGTGGACGATAGGGGGTTCGAACCCCCGACCTCTGCGTTGCGAACGCAGCGCTCTCCCAACTGAGCTAATCGCCCTCCCTCCCAATAATCATTATACATTATAATCTTCAAAGCTGCCAGCAGGATATAACGGAAATCTTGCAATCAATGCTTCAGCCCTTTCTCTGCAAGCCTCCAGATTTGCTTCGTCTTCCGGTGCGGCTGCCACTTGGTTCATTATTTCTGCAATTTCTTTAATTTCAACTTCTTTCAATCCCCGCTGGGTTATTGACGTAACTCCGATTCTTACACCGCTGGTAACAAGCGGCGACGCAGGATCAAAGGGTATCTGGTTCTTATTGACGGTTATTCCTACTTCATCAAGAGCATCCTGGAACAGCTTTCCGCTTATTCCTTTGGATCTCAAATCTACCATTACAATATGATTGTCCGTTGTGCCGCTGACAATTCGGAACCCAAGACGGGACAGCTCTTCTGCCAGAGTCTTCGCATTCACAAGTATCTGCTTCATAATACTGCGGAATTCTGCAGACGCCGCATACTTCATCGACCATGCTTTTGCCGCCATTGTTGTTAAATGCATTGATCCCAGCGACCCCGGGAAGACCCCTTTGTCAATCAGCTTTGCATATTCCTTCTTGCAGAGAATAAATCCGCTTCTGGGTCCGCAAAAAGTCTTTGTAGTCGATGATGTTACAAAATCGGCGTGAGGCACCGGACTGGGTATGACTTTTGCCGCCACCAACCCGCTTATGTGTGCCATGTCAACCATAAAATAAGCCCCCGCGGCTTTTGCAATTTTGCTTATTCTTTCGTAGTCAATCAGTCTCGGGTATGAACTGCCTCCGGCTATAATCAGTCTGGGTTTTATTTCTTCCGCCTTTTTTTCCAGTTCATCATAATCTATCATTTCTGTTTCGGGGTTTACACCGTAAAAATCATATTCATACACCTTTGAAAGAAAATTCGCGGGGCTTCCGTGGGTCAGATGCCCCCCCTGGTCAAGCCTCATGCTGAGGACCTTGTCTCCGGGCTTGAGAACCGCCGCATAAACTCCATAATTTGCCGTGGAGCCGGAATAAACCTGAAAGTTCACATGCTCCGCTCCGTATAACTTTTTTGCCCGCTCAATCCCCAGAAGCTCCAATCTGTCCGCCTCATGGGAGCCTGCCTGAAAGCGTGCTCCCGGGTAGCCCTCCAGGGTTTTATTCGTAAATATGCATCCTGACAGCTCCATAACCTCCAAAGGTGCCGTACTTTCAGAGGCTATCATTTCAATATTGTGCTCCTGGCGTCTTAATTCATCAGCAACTATTTCATAGATCTCAGGGTCTGTAATTCGGGTACGCTTTAACATTTCCATCCCTCTTTCCTATAATGTTCGCATTCGCTTACTGCTGATTTTAAAGATTACCTTTCACGCTTTACTCAATAATTATCTACAATATACAACAAATGACCGTATTTGAAAAGGCTCAATGCTTTAGAAAATATTCCCCTCTGTGCTATAATTCAAGTATACGGAACCTGATGACCTTGATGAAATAAGGAGGGTACTTTATGCGGTTTGAAAAACTATATGCGGATCCTATTATTGAAGACCCGGGATTTCCTCCCGAAAGTATGGCTGTTGTTATTAACAGCGGCGGCAATAATCTTTACGGCGTTTTGTACACAGCAGCGGGCATGGGCCCTCATCCTTCCATGATTCTGCTTCACGGCTTCCCGGGTACCGAGAGGAATCTCGATATGGCCCATGCTTTCAGGCGGGCAGGCTGGAACACCCTTGTGTTTCATTACAGGGGCTCCTGGGGCAGCGAAGGATGCTTCTCCTTTCAAAACGTGCTGGATGATGTAAAAGCAGCGATAGCATTCGTAAAATCAGAGGAAACCGCCCGGAAATACCGGATTGACAGAGATAACACAGTTCTTGTGGGACACAGCATGGGAGGCTTTGCTGCATTGCTGACCGCAGCCGAATATTCGGATATTAAGGCATGTGCTGCAATAGCCCCATTTGACTTTGGCGCTATAGGGGAAAACTCCGAAGGAGATGATAAAGCTCTGAGATTTTTGCAGGGAATGTTCAAGGAGTGTATTGTCCCCCTTAAGGGTAATACAGTTGAGGAACTGATTAATGAGGCGATGGCAAACGGTAATAAATGGAGCTTCATCAACAACGCGGAAAAGCTGGCAAAACACAAGCTCTTATTAATAGCTGCCAAGAGGGACAGCCTTTCCATTCCGGAGCTTCACTACTACCCCTTTGTAAATGAAATGCTCAAGTATAATACCGAAAACTTTGAATATAAAATGATTGATTCCGATCATTCCTTTCAGGATAAGAGAATCCTGTTAACTGAAATAATTGAAGACTGGCTGGAAAAACAAGTTCAGCAGAAGAGTAACATTAAATAATTTTTAAGCATATCATGATAAATATATGAATAATTATTGTTAATTAGCAGGATATTCCTGTTAAATAGCGAATTAATCAGTAAAATAAACTCCAAAATAAAAGGAGGATGAAATATGAGTTTTTTAAAAAATCTTTCGGAAAAAGTCGTTAGTACGGCAAAAGTAGTAGGTGATAAATCACAGGACATGGTGGAGGTAAGCAAGCTGAAGCTTCATATTACACAGGTTGAGGGAGATATCAAAAAACTGAAGTTCAATATGGGCGAGCTGGTTTACAATGCATTTGCTTCAGACACTGAATTCCCTGCTGAAGAGGTAACACGCATCGGAGAAGAAATAAAAGCAAAGTATGCGGAAATAGAAGAGACCAAGATAAAGATTCAAGAAGTGCAGGCTAATTAATTTGTATAACAATTGAAGACAGGGGGACGTTTCTCCTGTCCCGCAAACGGGACAGGAGAAACGTCCCCCTGTCTTATTTACTGTACAAGCTCTAAGTTCAAAGTGAAGGTGGAGGAATTTTCATCTGTTTCATATAATTCTATAGCGGCACGATATTTTTTCCCCTTCCATTCCATATCCTTGCCCACCATTGAAGTGTCTCCCTCCCAGCCGTTACTTATCAGCATATCCATATAGGCATTGGCTTTCTCCTGGTTAACACCGTCATAGGTGTAGTTGGTGTACCATATCTGTCCCGGTATACTCTCTAAAAGCTCTACTTCTCCGATTAAGGTGCCTTCTGCGGGAGGTATTATATCCGGGGGCAGTTTATCCGCAGGCCAGGATCCGACTTCTGAGGTATATATATTCATCTGTATATGATCATCCCCCTGCCAGTTGAACCTTAACTCATATATTCCCTTGGTGGCTATGGACTCACTGCCTTCCTTAACGCTCCAGCCCTGTTCCTTAAGTTTTCCTAAGTATTCGCTCAGGGCATTCTTGTCGGTCTTACTGATCTTGATGACAAAATCCTTGCTGTCTCCCCCTGAGTTGGCAATTTCTCCCCCCGTATACTCCGGAACCTCCGAAGGAACCTTATCCACCGGCCATTTTTTGTTTGTCAGTGTTTCCATAACTTCCATGGCATTATCCACTGCCTTTTGAGTATCCTCAGCTGCCTGGGCTTCTGCAGCCTTTGCTTCCGTCGCCCCGCTGTTCTGGTCTATTTCAGGCTTCCCGCCGCAGCCGGACAGCAGTGCTGCAATCAACATACAGCTGAATATAAATAGGATACACTTTTTCATGAATTATTCACCCTCTCGCCATATATTTTCAATCATTTGACCTGATACTCTCCCTGCCAGAGCACCTTTTTGACCGGTTCAGGCTTATCCGGCGTGAAGGCCTCCAATTCCTCAGGTGTTTTAACTTTAACGAAATCGCTTTGAATCTTGGCAACCTCTCCGCTTAATTTGCAGCCTCGCTGTGTCGATGCCTCTATGGTAGCGCTGCCCTCCAATCCAACCAAATTTACTTTCCCTTGAGCAGAGCCGGCAACATCGGCACTTACCACATTGCCTTTGCCGTCTACGGTCATTTCACCCTTAAGAGAAACAGATGCCTCAGCCCCAATTGCACCTCCGGCAGTACTTGCTTTGCCAACCCCCACAGTAATATCCCCGCTGTAGCCAGTAGTATCTCGGATGTGGTTTTCCACCATTTTACCGCTTACCCCGATATCGGAGCCGGGGACTTTTACATCAAGGGATACTTCTGTCTTTAAAGGATGCATCTTAATCTTTGTGAACATCAGGTTATAATTTGCTGAGTACTTGTCAAGATTCTGATATAGTTGGCTGTTTTCAGGAATCTCTCCTGCTTCGAAAGCCTGTTTGGCCTTCATGTGCATGGCAATTTTCTGGTTCTCCGCTGCATCCATTTCCTTTTGCTGGCGCTCATATGCAGCCGCTATATCCTCTGCATTGCAATCGCATTCGTAGGGATACGCTCTAATATTGATGGAATATGCATCTTCGACGTGTTGAAATGCAACCAGGATGAATTCCTCAATATCAGTTTTCAGATTTTCTTCCACCTTTGCCCTCACTGCCGGGTCTGATATAAGCAGTATATTTTTCATACACTCCACATACATGGCCTCCAGGTTAGGCTTTATGCGCTGCACATACCGGGTGCTTACAAAATTGGTAATATCCATCCACGCAGTTTCTGCCAGGTTATTCAGCTGGGGATCATAGGTTGAATGGATCTTATGCCTTTTGATGATACACGCATTACATTCACTGTATGATTTTCTATGAGACTTTCCGTGCTCCTCACTCAGTTCTATCAATTCTGCACGCATCTTTTCCTCTAAGGGCACCATCTTTCTTACTATATCCTCGCTGGCATTTCTTATAGCTTCGTTCAATTCACCAAACTGAATTGCAAGATAGGTAGTATAACTCCCCCATTTATGCTTTAACTGCAGTACGTTAAACTGCTGGGCTATGATATCAGTTGGATTTACATAATTATCCGGTTCCATAGATAAAATAAGCAACTCAGGTGCTGTCTTGGATGTAAAGTCCGATTGAGTAAACATAGCGGCAATCTGTGCGGGATCCATGTCGGGATTGCTCTCCAGCTGTCCCAGCAGCTGCTCCAATGCGTCTATATCCACCTCATCCATTCTTTTGGAATTGACCTTCTCCTCCAATGCATTCAATTCTTCACAAAAGGCTTCATATGCAGAAGTCCCCCCCTGGGAGCGAAAATTCTTAAGTGTGGAATACTGGGATAAATAATTGTAATCAGGTGCTGTATAATGGATGCTGCTTTGCAGTTGGTTTACAAGATTCCTTGCCGCCTGCGCTCCTGCCGGGTCCAGTTGTTCATAAAAATCCGAAGCCAGCACCGTTTGAAGCTTATCCATGGTTCTCAGCTTGTTTTGAGCGGCTTCATGTGAATCCCCATGCTTAACCAGAGGAACCTTCTGCTCATCTACGTTGTCTTTCATTTTCTTCAAGTTCCTGACCATGACAGACAGATTCGCACCTTCCAGCAGCTCCTTCGCCTTGGCGTTATCCCCTTTGGCAAGCCAGTAGGCAGCCATTCCTTCAATGGCAGGCATATGTCCCGGGGCGAGGTTGTATGCTGCTTCAAGCACTACCTTGGCTGAATCAAGCATGCCTCTGTCGATGCTTAAGTAACCGTAGTTCAAGAGCAGGGGCAAAGCACTTATATCTATTGTTGGCTTTGACAGCTTGAGGCCCAGGGCATACTCATAGACAGCCGACGCATCATCGGCATAAGCCTTTGATTCTTTATTAATGCCCAACGCAGTTCCCAGGGGCATCTTTAAAGTATCCTCCGAATACGCAGCTATTGCCGATGCCAGATTCCCCGCTATCGTTGCATTGCCGGTGTCAAGGGCAAAAAGGGCGGCATTAAGGGGCAGATATATGCCTTTCAGTTCGGTAAAAGCGGTCATATATGCCGAGGAAGTCAAGTACTGGGCTGCCTTTGCAGGATTCTGGGCCTTGCCCTTAAAATCCGGCTTCCAGTTAATTATTGTCGGAATATATAGCTTTTCATGGGGTGTTGCTTTTGACATCCCCATATTATAGTATTTCTCTGCTAAGGCAAGTACCTTTGCCGGATTCGGCTTCGCCAAAGCCGGGATTGCCAGCTTGATTGGCGCAGATGCCTGGGGAACCGCCGTGGCTGACAGCAGTGGATTATTCACGGCGAATACCGGAGTAATAAGGATTATCAAAGCCATGGCAAAACAAATTGCATGCTTATATACTTTCATTGTAATCTCTCCTTGTTACTGTTGTTAAGAATTGTTTTAATACTGACCGCGGTTATATTCGGTATCTCCAATCTTCAGCATACCGTTGTCCGTTCTGCTGATTTCGTACTCTGTATCCTCAAAGGGAACATCCTTGGTATCATAGCTGTCCATTGTCAAATACCAGATTTTGTGAGTGCTGAAATCATGACTGGATGCAGGCCCTGTGCTTTTTAACTGGTCGAAAAGCGTCAATTTATTGCCTGATATCCGATATTTGCCTTTAAACTCAGTACCGTTGCGCCCTCCCAATATCATCGTTGATGCAATTTTATAAAAGGTACCGTCCGCCTTAAATTCATACATTGTATCAAAGTTCACATTACCATTGGAATCACTGTATCCCCACAAACCTACCAGCCATTCTGACAATCCATTGGAGCCTGAGGCTTGTGCTGCCGGATTGTTACTCTCCTGTGTCGCTTTTATGGTATCCATCTGCCCATAAGTCCTCACGCTCATCAGTATTGCAGCCTCCCTGGTGGCCATGCCGTAGCCGGCTGCTTCCTGTGCAGTTGTTATCGCCTTGGGCATAAAATATCCCTTGGCATCACCTTTGACTATAGCCAGCTTTGACATGTATTTTGCCGCCTCAACCGCATAGTTGGCTATATCCTTCTGATCGGGAAAGTCCGGGATACCCGCTACGCTGTAATCCCCGTTGGGGTGAATGGCCTTAATGGCACGGAACAGCATGGCAGCACACTGTTCCCGGTTAATCAAAACCTGGGGTGAAAAGGTAGTAGCACTGGTGCCTGTTGTTATGCCGAGAGCAAAGGCCTTAAGCACCTGAGGGTTTTTCGTGTCTGTAAAGGGGTTGGGAGAAGCAGGTGCAGGGCTTTTGCCTGTACTCTTCTCGTAGAGCAGAAGAGCAAGCTCGCAGAATTCTTCTCTCGTAATGGGCTTTGTCAGGTCTGCTCCCTTTAAAATGTCGGGAATCAGCCCTTCATTGTCTGCCTTTGTCAATTCCCCCGTTGCCCATTGAGAAGCCTGGCTCCAGGCGGGCATGTTGTGGGAGATCACATTGGAGAATGGGCCGTATATATTCACATCGGATGTACTGTCAATACCGGACTGCTTGTATTCCCTCAAGTCCAGGGCATATCTGGTCTTAATTTCATAGCCGGCTGCTTCAAAACTCTGTATTGTACCCTCAAAATAGTCTCTTGCCCGTATTTCAAGGTACTCCCAATTTGCCCATTCATAGTGAATTTGCTTAAAGTCCTTGTCCCCGGCTCTTCTCATCCATATCTCTGTACGCATGGAACCGGAGGCCATTGAATTCAGATCCTGGACTTCCCCCGGAACCTTATCCAGCCTTACTTCGAAATAAGGCTCTCCGCTTGGTGAGAGTTTCACTTCTGCCGACAAGAGAGTGGGTGCATGATTTATGAGCTTATTGTAATCAGCCTTTGCATTGGCAGAAAGGGTGAATTCCCTAGACCAGGGCGACAATACAGTGGTCTCTCCATAATCAAAGGATTCTGCAAAGCGCGCCCTGAAGGTGATGGAATGATTTTTCAGATAGTCCCAGCCGCCCTCGTAGAAAGCCTTCAGCTCCTCATCCTCCTGGAATAAGGATGTCATACTCCATCTTTCACTATTGATATACACTTTACCATCGACAAAGTTCATGTACATATCATCCAGTCCGTCAGGAACTGTCTTGCGTGAATCCCAGGCTGATGTATGATGCCAGCTTCCGTTGTCAATCTTGTAGTCTACCTGGAAATGCAGTAATAGGCTCTGCTTATCAGGATCCTCCGCCCGTTTTTCTATATAGCTGCGAATATCCTGAGGAAGGCCGAGGGTGAAATATACTATATCATTGTAGTAATGGCCTACCCCGAAGTGTTCGGGTGCGCCCAGCGTCACCGGAGCCTCTATATCCGCTGATGCCGTGACAGGCAGCCCGCAGATAAGAATCATTAATGCCAGTAAAACTGCCGGAAATTTACGTCCCATTATTATTCCTCCTTAAGTTAATTTTTTCCCTATGAGCTATAACCCAATAACCCTTATTCAAATGCCGATAACCTGTACATCCGGGCATAATTCCGAATATTTACAGCTGATGGGTAGATTACCCCGTCAGAATAGTCTACCTTCCGGCCAATCAGGCGGGGAATATATACTCTCCGCCTGTAAATAAAATTGGGATTAATCCCTACTCATCCTTTTTTTCAACTGAAATTCCCATGGATCCTTCCTTGATCATGAAGTTAAGGGCAACTGTAATCTGATTCCCGTCGTTTCCTCCGAAAGTAACCATATTATCGGTTCTTGATTCGTAAACATCCTGTGTATATGTTTTTTTGATTTCCTTTAAATAAGCCTCAAAATCATCGGCTTTAACCTCTTCCATAAAGACCATGAGATTATTGTCAACGGTAGCCGAGGTTGCTATCTTTCCCTTTTTAAACTCCGGAATCTTCTTTGCCAAATCCGAGTCCGGCCACTTTCCGCCTCCGATGGTAACTTCTTCTCCGTCCTCCCCTTTGACTGTCACTGTATCACCTTTGATGTCCACATTGTCGCCGAGTGCTTTCTCAACTATTTTCTCAGTTATAGCTTGTTCTGCCTTTTTCTTTATGCCGCATCCGCCAAGCGGCAGTATTGCTGCCAATAAGCAGCTGCACACCAGTAAATATGCCAATATTCTTTTCATTTATTTCTCCTCCTTTAATAATTTAGTGGTGGATTCAAACGCATGATCCCGCTTAATGACAATAGCCGGAGCAATCTCCAATAATTACGGAGTGCTAACCGCCCTATATTCAAAACTGTCGATTTTAAGAAGCTGCCCATCTGAATCAGTAGTAAGAGAGAATTGGAATTCTGCATCTTCAGCCGGACTAAATGCAGCATTTTCAGATTGTTTTGCAAGATTGACTATCTTGTTGTATCTGGTGCCGTAATCGTTATCATCAAATATATAATCAAACTCTGCGCGCAGTCTGTTTGTGAAATTCAGGGTGCTCCCCGAAATGGAATAATTCCCCTTGTACACAGTGCAGGAAAGATCCGTTGTGCTGTGTATAAGATTGACAAATGTTCCGTCACTGTTAAAGACATAATCAATATAACGGCTATAGCTTACACTACCGTAGGAAACATATCCCTCCCACATCCCAGTAATACCGCTGCCTGAGGATTTTGGCGCCTCTGTCTGCGGTGCGGGTGCAGGTGTAGGTGTAGGGGCCGGTGTCGCAGAGCCTTCTCCGGTAGGGTTTCCCAAAGCTCCGGATTGTATCTGATCATAGGAGCGCACGCTCATAAGGATGGACGCCTCCCGAGTGGCTGCGCCGTAGCCTGTGGCTTCCTGTGCAGTTGTTGTGGCCTTGGGCATAAAGTTGCCGTTATTGTCCCCTTTGATTATCCCCAACTTCGACATGTATTTAGTTGCCTCAACTGCGTAGGAGGATATATTCTTCTGATCCGGAAAGTCCTTCACACCTGTTATACTATAACCGCCATCCGGCGCAATGACCCTGAGAGCCCTGTACAGCATGGTAGCGCACTGCTCCCGGTTTATCAAAACCTGGGGCGAAAAGGTAGTAGCGCTGGTGCCTGTGGTTATG
>Ga0302243_1001371_pt1 | contig 17066 bp, 14 predicted proteins | sample AAG_UR_Met_MG_FD_193514 | JGI IMG/M metagenome (GOLD analysis project Ga0302243, IMG submission 193514) | Enriched activated sludge microbial communities from anaerobic digester in WTTP, New Holstein, Wisconsin, United States - AAG_UR_Met | ecosystem: Engineered > Bioreactor > Anaerobic >... | reverse complement strand
GTGGAGGAAAAGGCGTCGTATTTGGGTTAAGCGGTGGCATTGATTCTGCTGTTATAGCTTATATCTGTAAGAAAGCATTCCCTGACTCATCTCTTGGCATTAACATCCCGTGCTTTAGTAGTAAGGCTGACATAAATGATGCAAAGTCGATTGCAAAGGGGATTAAGCTAAAGTATGTTTCTGTGAACATGGACTATACTTACAATACAATGCTTGATGAACTTGGTGAGATGAGGGACGATAGGGATATCTCTCTTTCAAATATCAAGCCAAGGTTACGAATGATAGTCCTTTATTATTATGCCAACAATCTTAACTACTTTGTAATTGGGGCAGGGAACAAAAGTGAGATAACACTTGGCTATTTCACAAAATATGGAGATGGGGGATGCGACCTCATGCCACTTGGAAATCTTACCAAAAGAGAGGTATACTCAATTGCAAGATCTCTGGATATACCTGAAGAGATAATTGAAAAGCCGCCTTCAGCAGGCCTTTGGAGAGGCCAGACAGATGAAGAGGAGCTTGGCATTACTTATCCTGAGATTGACGACTACCTAGAGGGAAAGAAAGTAAGTAAAGACGTCAAAATAAAGATCGAAGAGCTGATTAAAAAGAACGAGCATAAAAGACGCATGCCGAAAATACCGGATTTCTAGATTAGTAGATAGGATTTTAAATTAAATTTATAACTAAGAACTATACAAATCATAATATTAGTATTAATGCTTTCAATCTAGGGATTTTATGGAAACGCTAAAGCGGAAGATCAAAAACAAAACAGCAGTTATTTCTATAATAGGCCTTGGTTATGTCGGCCTTCCAACAGCCGTTTATTTTGCTGAAAAAGGATTCAAAGTCTATGGCGTTGACAAACTCGTAAAGGTGGTAAATGGCCTTAATAAAGGTGTTTCCCATCTAAATGAGTTAGGTTTGGATGAAAGAATCAAAGAAGTAGTTAAGTTGAATAGATTCCACTGCACAAACGATACCGCTGAGGCGGTTAATAATAGTGATATTGTCTTGATTATAGTTCCAACACCAATAACAAAGGATAAGGAGCCGGATCTATCTTATGTAGTTTCAGCGGCAGATGATATCTCTAAATCGCTTAAAAAAGGTCAGCTTATTGTTTTGGAGTCTACTGTGTATCCTGGTGTAACAGATGACATTGTTAAACCTATATTGGAGTCTTCTGGCCTTAAGGCTGGCATTGATTTTGGACTTGCTTACTGCCCAGAGAGGTATAACCCAGGTGACACTAAGCACACAATCGATAACGTCAATAGGGTCGTTGGGGGCGTAACAAGAGAATGGGCCGAAATTACAAAAGAAGTCTATTCCCATGTCATAAAAGCGCAAATAGACACAGTAAGTGATATCAAGACAGCTGAGGCTGCCAAAGTCATTGAAAACATCCAGAGAGACTTGAACATTGCATTGATGAATGAACTTGCTTTGATTTTTGAGAGGATGGGGATTGATGTAATCGAAGTTATCAAAGCAGCAAGCACAAAATGGAACTTTAATGTATATTACCCTGGGGCCGGTGTTGGAGGACACTGCCTACCTGTTGACCCGTATTATTAGTTTCAAAGGCCAGAGAATTCGGATACCACTCGAAAGTAATTACGGCAGGGAGAGAAATTAACGATTATATGCCGCATCACATCTTTGAGCTTTTGAGGGATGCCTTAAACGACGTGGAGAGGTCAGTTAAGAATTCTAAAGTTGCAGTTTTAGGTTTTTCATATAAGGGGGATGTTGGTGATGTCAGGAAAACTCCGGTAGAGCCTTTCGTGACTGAGCTTGTCAAACGAGGGGCCATTGTAACAGTTGTGGATCCTTATGTAGATGAAAAATACATTAAATCATTTGGAGTTTCATACTCTAAAGATATTTATGATGCCCTAAAACAGACAGACGCCTTTGTTGTGATGACATCGCACAGTATCTTCAAGGAAATGGATCTAGAAAAGGCAAAGAAACTGATGAACAATCCCCTTGTGATTGACGGCAGAAGGATTTTTGATAAAGATATTTTAAACAAAAAAGGATTTGTTTACAAGGGTGTTGGATGTCTCTGAAATTTAATTTCTATTTGGAAATAGCTCCAATAATAATCCCAATGATTACACTTAATACTCCAAGAACATACCCAAATCCTGCTATAAATCCGTTTGCTAAAATATTAGTCTGGTATAAAGCTATTCCTACCATACCAAGTACGGCAAAAATACTCATAATCAAAACTTTTTTTTCCATATATTTAAACCCCTTAACCTTCATTTATAATTATCCAATTCTTTAATTATATTTAAAAGTATTTATTTCATATCAGAGTTAGCTTTTCCTCAAAAAATTTTATCATAAATGATGTGACATCTATCTTTTCTTTCAATAACGTCTCTTTTTTTTTCTTCCATTCAGATAATCTATCATTTTCAATAAGTTGAGTTAGATGTGGGATTGCTAAACTTACATCTTTATACGAATAGAGTAATCCATACTTTTTTTCTAATTCTTCAAAATTTCCCATGGTCCCAAGAAGGGGTGATATGTAAAAACTTGGAACTCCAAGAATTGCAGCCTCAGTTGCCATAGTTGCCCCTTCTCCAAAATAAAGTGAAGAATGCGCCATCAAAGTGTGAATTTTTGCAGGGTGCACTTTTATTGTATATTCTTGAAATGCATTGTCATTAAACTCACAGCTTAAGAAAACTCTACCATGGTCATTTAATAATTCGATAATCTTTTGCATATCTCTCTTATTTATCCCGCTATATCCAACATCATGGCTCGCCTGCCAAGAAACAGACCTTAAGAGGAAGTATTTCTCATTCTTCTTAATATCTAATTCCTTCAAAAATCCCTTCTCCTCTTTAAACCATTTGGGATGAAGGTATGCTAACTCATGGTAACCATCGTATCGTACCTGTTTATTCCCTAAATCTTTTAAGAAACAGGACGGCGTTAAAACAAATGTAGAAAACGGCACCGATAATTTGTTTATTAGAGTTGCATGCTCAGTGTCAGTAAAAAGAACTGACTTCAAGCCCAATATTTTTGAAACTTGTGCTATGTATGGATTTCCAATTCCAGTAAGCACATCTGCTTTAAATTTATGGGAGATTTTTAATAGTTTTATATCATTAGATAATAAACCTAAAGCCTTGTTAAACATGCCTTTTTTATTGGCACCTAAATCTATAAACTCAAATCCATAGTAATTAAGCAATTCAAAAGCGCTTTCTTTTCTTCTTGCGGTAATTAAGAATTCATGCCCCTTTTTTTCCATTTCCCAGATAAAATTCTTAAAGAAATGAACATGTGCAGGATGGCCCATATCAATTAAAATCTTAGTCAAACGATTCGCCCCAATAGGTTAATTTATGGATTTCATACATAATATTTTATCTTTAGCCTTATGCTAATATCCTCAATGGATATTCTTTTAAATTTCATTTATATTACTATCTTGATTTCTAATGTGCGGCATCGCTGGATTTTTCGGATTTGAAGATAAAGAGCTAATAAAGAATATGCTTGATTCTTTGTATCATAGGGGCCCAGATGACCAGGGGATTTATTCTGATAGGAACGTTTCAATCGGAAATCGCAGGCTTTCAATTATTGATATTTCAGGTGGCCATCAGCCGATGCATAACGAAGATGAAACTGTCTTTGTTGTTTTTAATGGGGCAATTTATAATTTTCCCGAACTGAAAGAAGAGCTAGAAAAAAAAGGACATGAATTTTATTCAAACTGTGATACGGAAGTTTTAGTCCACCTTTATGAAGAGTATGGGGATGAGCTTTCAAAAAAATTACTTGGAATGTTTTCCTTTGCAATCTGGGATTCAGTTAAAAAGAAGGCCGTGCTTTCCATAGATCCAGCAGGTAAAAAGCCGTTGCACTATTTTTTTAATAACGGTATATTGATATTTGCATCTGAAATCAAATCTTTACTAAAATATGAAAAGATTAAAGTTGAACTTGATAGAGTTTCTCTTAATTATCTTCTTAATCTACAGTTTATCCCTTACGAGAGGACACTTTTCAAAAATGTAAAGAAGCTTTTGCCTGGTCGCACCCTAATCTATGAAAATGAGAAAATCTCTATCAAAAGATATTGGAAGCTAGAAGTCACAGAAGAAGAAAAATCGATTGAATACTATGTGAAACAAATTCAAGATATCTTTACAGATGCAGTTAGGAGAAGACTAACTATGTCAGATGTCCCCGTGGGGATATTCCTCTCTGGGGGCGTAGACTCAAGTTCAGTTGTAGGGATAGCATCACAATTCCAAAAACTTAAAACATATACTGTTGGATTTGGAGAGCCTACAGATGAGCTTGATTCTGCAAGATTAGTTAGTGACTACTTTGAAACAGATCACAAAGAGATAATGGTTGAAAATGATTTGCTGAAAGTGATGCCCCTTGCAGTGTATCACTCTGAACAGCCTTCAATAGGGATGCTCCAGAGCTACCTTGTATCAAAGGGCGCTAGAAAACATGTCAAAGTAATCCTATCTGGAACGGGTGGGGATGAACTATTTGCCGGGTATGATAGAGATCTCTATATGGAAAAGAATCTGACTTATGGTAAATATGTGCCTAAGTTTGTATCTTCTAAAAGTCTTTTTAATTTAATAAACGGCGTGCCATTTAAGCTGGGGCTTAACTATCATGAGTTTTTCAGGAGGGTAAATGCTGTATCTCAGCTCAAAGACGTCACACGATACTATCTACTCTTAAGAGGGGCACTAAATATAACTGGCGAAACTAAAGAGTATTTTTACAATGAAAAAATGTTTGGTAATGTCAAAGATGTTGAAAAACTCTTCTCACCTTACTTCTCAAACAATCTGAACATAATAAATCAGAAACTTTATGTCGAGTTTGAAACTAAGTTGCCTTACCATCTTCTCCATATTGAGGACAGGATGGGGATGGCAAATTCATTGGAATCTAGGGCGCCTTTTCTTGACAAGAGGCTTTTTGAGCTAGCATTTTCTATGCCTAGAGAGTATAAGCTGCATAAAGGTATTACAAAATTTGTCTTTAGGCTTGCCATGAAGGACATTCTGCCCAAAGAGGTCTTTTCAAAGCCAAAGTGGGGATTTGCTGTAAATCCCTATTACCAGTTTAGAAAGGATCTAAAAGATTATGCTAGAGGGATGCTTGATGATAAAATATTGGAAGAGATTGGAATTAATAAAAGGATAATTGATAAGATTTTAATATCAAAGCCCAATCCTAAACTAAGATGGTATTATAATTATCTTTGGAACATCGTGATGCTTGTGCTTTGGTACAAAATATTTATTCAAAATGAGAATCTGAAGAATCTTACTTAGTTAAAGATAAAAGGAACTTTTCTTAATTTAATTAAAGTGATTGTTTGAATCTTCTAATCTTTGGAAAGATGAGCGATCTAAAGCTTTCAATGAAGTTAGAGCCGATCTATAAAATTCCATCTATCGATAAGATTATTGTGTTGCGTGGAGGAGAAGGTCCAAGTATAAAAAAAGTAATCTATGCAAGTATCCCCGATGCCAAAATTTTAAGGGATATTTTTAGATTTTTTAAAGGGATAAAGCTTGGCAAAAGCCACAAGACTAAGCTTGTCATCAGCTACTACCTAGTGCCTCATGGGATAATAGGTTACTATGTTTCTAAAATCATCGGTGCAAAGTTCTGTATTTCCATCATTGGGGATTTATTGTACCATTTAAATTCTCGTTTTCTTGGAGGATTTTATCTTAGAATTTTAAAAAACTCTGATTTTATCACAGTAACTGGTGTTAAAAGCAGAAAGATATTGATTGAAAAAGGTGTCAATAAAAATAGGATATTCATTCTGCCGAATGTCATCAATATGGATGAGTATAGCTGTGATAGCACCGTGGATAAAGAGTATGATATTTCTTTTATTGGGAGATTGACTTATGTTAAAAGGCTAGATATCTTCTTTAGAGTAATTTTTGAAGTTGTAAAAGAGATTCCTGGACTTAAAATTGCAATGATCGGGGAGGGAGAAGATTTAGAAAAATGCAAGTCTAGAGTTAAGGAGCTTTCTTTAGATAACAACGTCCTGTTTTTGGGATTTAGAAAAGATATTAATCAACTAATAAATAAATCTAAAATTTTGCTCCTTACCTCAGAATCTGAAGGGATGCCTTCAGTAATAATTGAGGCTATGGCATGCGGAGTTCCAGTCATTTCAAGTGATGTCGGGGATATTGGAGATATAATTGAAGATGGGCAAAATGGATTTTTAATAGATAAATATGGCGATGTTAATTCATATAAAGATAAAATATTAAAGATACTATTAGATAAGAAAGTTTATAAGAAAATATCCGATGAATCATTAAAAGTAAGGGGTATCCATTCTGTTGAGAATGCAAGTAAGGTATGGAAAGAAATATTTTCAAAGGTGGCTTGATGCTTAAAGATAAAATCAAAAATAAAAATGCTACTCTCTGCATTATTGGCCTTGGATATGTTGGCCTCCCAACTGCTATTTTCTTTGCCGAGAAAGGTTTTAATGTTATTGGTGTGGATAAGAAAAAAGAAATTATCGATAAGGTCAATAAAGGAATCTCTCATTTGGGGGAGCTTGGGCTTGATGAGAGATTAGAAAAAGTTGTTTCTTTGAAAAAATTATATGCCACCACTAATACAAAAGATGCCGTTTCAAAAAGCGATGTTTCAATATTGATTGTACCAACACCTATAACAAAAGACAAAGAACCCGATCTATCTTACGTTGAATCTGCGGGATTTGAAGTAAAAGAGGGATTAAGGAAAGGCCATCTTATTATTTTAGAATCGACTGTTTATCCAGGCGTTACTGAAGAAGTCTTACAGCCTATTCTTGAATCCACTGGATTAAAAGCTGGGATTGATTTTGGGCTTGCATACTGCCCTGAGAGGTATAATCCTGGGGATTCAGAGCACACAATTGAGAATGTGAGGAGGATTGTTGGGGGGATAAATGACGAGTGGGGAGAGATTACAAAAGACCTGTATGCCCATGTTATAAAAGCAGGAGTTACTAAAGTAAGAGACATCAAAACAGCAGAGGCTGCTAAGGTAATTGAAAACATCCAGAGAGATCTAAACATTGCCCTCATGAATGAGTTATCTCTGATCTTTGAGAAGATGGGAATTGATATAATTGATGTCATAAAAGCGGCAAGTACCAAGTGGAACTTCAATGTTTACTATCCAGGTGCGGGTGTCGGTGGGCACTGCCTCCCTGTTGATCCATATTACCTAGTTGCAAAGGCAAGAGGGCTTGGGTACCACTCCAAAGTAATTACCGCAGGCAGAGCTATAAACGACCATATGCCCCAACATATTTTTGAACTTCTGAGAGACAGCTTAAATGATATGGAAAAGCCTGTTAAGAATTCTAAGATTGTTGTATTGGGATTTTCCTATAAAGAAAATGTTGGGGATGCTAGAGAAACACCTGTAGAGCATCTTGTCCAGGAGCTATTAAAATCAAAGGCAGATGTTACTGTTGTTGATCCATTTGTTGAAGAATCATTTATTAAATCATTTGGCGTTAAAGTCGAGCATGACCCGTATAACGCTTTGAAACATGCAGATGCACTTGTACTTATGACAGGACACCAGATATTTAGAGAGCTTGATCTAGAAAAAGTGAAGAAACTAATGAATCTTTCAATCATAATTGACGGTCGAAGGACTTATGATAAAGAAAAGGTCTTAGAATTAGGTTTCACTTACAGGGGTGTTGGTGCTGGGTATTAAAGATAAAAAAATAGTTGTAACTGGGGGGGCCGGATTTATAGGCTCAAATATCGTTCATAATATTTACCAGAATAACGAAGTAACAGTAATCGATGACCTTTCAACAGGAAATTTAGAGAACATTGTTGATCTAGTAGAGAAAGAATCGATTAAATTAGTCAAGGGTTCAATAACAGATCTAAAGTTATTACAGGAATTATTTTCTGATGCAAATTATGTTCTGCACCAAGCCGCAATACCAAGCGTTCCAAGAAGTATAAAAAATCCTATATCTTCTAACAAAGCAAATATTGATGGAACTCTTAATGTTTTAGTTGCCGCAAGAGATTGTAATATTGAAAAAGTTGTTTATGCATCTTCTTCTTCTGTTTATGGGGACACGCCAACTCTACCAAAAATAGAAACAATGTGCCCCTCTCCACTTTCCCCCTATGCAATATCAAAACTTACTGGGGAGTATTATTGCAGAGTATTTTATGAAATTTATGGACTTAGAACTACCTCACTTAGATACTTTAATGTCTACGGCCCAAGACAGAATCCAAAATCAGAGTACGCTGCTGTTGTACCAAAATTCATTTCATCCACCATTAAACAAAATCCAATCGAGATTTATGGCGATGGTGAGCAGACAAGGGATTTCACATTTGTAGAAGACGTCATTAATGCTAATTTACTATCATGTGTATCGAAAAAAGCAGATGGAAAGATCTTAAATATTGCTGGAGGAAAAAGAATTTCCATAAATGAATTAGCCTTGAAGATAATGAAAATACTTGGAAAAGAAGTTGACATTATTTATAGAGAAAGGAGAGAAGGAGATGTAAAGGATTCATTGGCCGACATTTCGCTCGCAAAGAGTCTTATAAATTACGAACCAAGCTATACCCTTGACAAGGGATTAAACGAAACAGTCCAGTACTTCAAAAAGAACTAATTCTGATTTATAATGTAGTTTTTATACCATATCTCCAGTGAGTATAGTCCCCAGTAACTATTATGATGATATTTGACTTTTTTTCTTAGATCTTTTGTAAATATTTTATCTTCTACCAGTAGAGATGAATCCAATCTATTTTCCATGTCTTCTTTTAACAACGTTTCAATCCAGTAAGAGATTGGAACTCCATATCCCCTCTTTTCTCTGTCTATTGTTTCTTTTGGCAAATATTTTTGACCAATCTTCTTTAGAACATATTTCTCCTTTCCTTCATTAATCCTAAGATTTTCAGGGAGTGAAAAAGAGGCTTCTAATAATCTATAATCCTGAAATGGAACTCTCTCTTCAACTGCGGATGCCATTGTCATCCTATCTGCTTTTCTATTATAGGATTGTAAAAGAGTATTTATGTCAATGTATTGCATCTTGTTAAGAATACTTTTGAAGTTACTATTTGATTTCTCCTTGAAAAGTTTTTTAGGATCTTTGTAATCAAGTTTATAGATATTTTTTATTTCTGCCGGAGAAAGCCAGCTTTGAGTTATGGACTGTAGGTCCTCTATCCCGTTTCTCGCACTATTTAGCATCCTTATCTTTTTTCTTGTGAAAGACTTACCCATTTCTGGAATTGAAAATGGAACATATTTTGAATAATTTAAGATATTCGGCTGATATCTGTACCACTTATATCCTCCAAAGACTTCATCCCCCCCTTCACCTGCGAGAGCAACTGTAACATATTTTTTTGCAAGTTTAGAAATGAAGTAATTCGGTATTGTTCCTCCTTCGGCTATGGGGTCATCATAGTACCAAGCAATTTTTTCTATATTCTTTATTGCATCTTCTGCAGTAACTGTTATCTCGTGATGGATTGTACCAAGGTAATCCGATACAAGTTTTGCAAACTCTAATTCAGAATATATCCCTTCATCAAATCCTACGCTAAATGTGTGATATTCCTCAATATATGGTCTTGAAAGAGCCGTAATAAGACTAGAATCTATGCCACCAGAAAGATATGCACCAACAGGTACATCAGCTATTAGTCGCCTCTTAACAGAGTCCTTTAATAAAGATTCAATTTCTTCAATATTTGATTTTTTCTTCCTTTCTTCAAGGGTCCAGAATTTTCCTTTTTCAATAGTTTTTTTTTCTAGATCAAAAATCATATAAGAAGCCGGATCAATTTCCTTAATTCCATCGATTAGGGCCTCACCAAGAGTATATCCAAACATGAGGTAAAATGCAAGTGAGTCTTTGTTAATATTTCTTGGTATACCATGTGCAAGTATTGCTTTAATTTCTGAGCTAAAAATAAATTTCTCCCCATCAAAATAATAGTAAAGGGGTTTTATCCCAGTTCTATCCCTTGCTAAAAGTAATTGTTTTTTATTAGAATCATACAAGCAAAAAGCAAACATCCCATTTAACATTGGGAGCATTTCTCTTCCATATTCTTCATAAAGATGAATTAAAACTTCTGTATCTGTTTCTGACCTGAATTTATGGTTTTTAATTGATTCTTTCAATTCTATAAAGTTGTATACTTCGCCATTATACACTATCCATATGCTTTCATCTTCATTTGGCATTGGTTGGCTTCCCGCAGAAGATAGATCTATTATGGATAGTCTCGTTTGACCAAGAGAAACATTTGAATCGATAAATTTGTCGTGGGAATCTGGACCTCTGTGATTTAGAAGTTTATTCATTTTCTCGATTAATTTATTGTCTTCAAAGCTAAAGCCATTAATCCCACACATACAAATACTTAAATGGAATCAAATAAAAAACTTTTGTTACTATTTTGGCCTAAAGATTAAAGTTATTAATGAAAATAATAAAATAGATTCAATGGATAAGAGTTTCAAGATTTGTTTTATCTCAAGACAAGCTTACCCCTACCTATCAGAGAAGAATTTTAATTCTGCAGGTGGTGCGGAACTACAAGAAACTCTATTAGCTAAGGAACTTTTGAAGAGAGGAAAGAGAGTTTCTTTTATAGTTGGTGACTATGGGCAAGATAACTATGCCATTGTTGATGGATTAGAAATATACAAAGGATTCTTTTCATATGATAAGGGCTTAATTAATAAGATATTAGAACCCTTATTATTCTGGAAGCTTTTATCAAAAATTAACGCTGATGTTTATTATAGAAGAACACCACATAATCTTTCGCTAGTAGTTGGATTATTCTGTAAATTAAAAAGAAAAAAATTTATCTTTGCCGCAGGCAGTGATAGTCATTTCAAAAAAGAAGAATTAAAAAAAATGGGATTTTTATTTTGGTTCATTTATAAATTAAGCTCAAAACTATCATATATATTCATAGCCCAGAATTCATTTCAGAAAGAAATGGCCAAAGAATTATTTGGGATCGACGCTATTATTATCAAAAATTTAATGGAACTGCCGGAAGAAATTTCCATTAAAAGAGGTAAGCCTCTAATATTATTTGTTGGATCAATACTCGGATACAAGCAACCGGAGATATTTATTGAATTAGCAAGAGCTTTAAAGAACACAAAATTTTATTTTATCGGACCTTGTAATGATAAAAATTATTATAATTCTATAAAACGAAAATCTAGAAAAATAACAAATCTAAAATTCTGTGATTATTTACCTAGGGAAAAGATTTTAGAATTGTATAAAAAGGATATTATCCTTGTAAACACATCAAAGTTTGAAGGGTTTCCAAATACTTTTCTCGAAGCTTGGTCATATGGAAATCCTGTTATAAGTTTAAATGTTGATCCAGATGAGGTCATTTGTAAGTACAAATTAGGATTTCATTCAAAGAGGGATAGTAAAATGATTGAAGACTTACATAAATTAATTGAAAACAAAAATTTGAGAAAAAAATGGGGGATGAATGGAATAAAATATGTTGGGGATAATCATTCTATTGAGAGAATAGTAGATGAATTTGAAGATCTAATTCAAAATTCTTTTAAGGAACCTAACAAATAATATTCAGATGACATGGAAATACTTGTTCATAATGCCTGACATCCATAAAGAAGCTGGAGCAGAAGTGGTAATAAGAGATTTAATCTCACTTTTAATTTCAAAGAAAGAAGAAGTCAGTTTAATCGCATATGAAAATCATCCAGATTTAGAAAAATTAGATTTAAAATTTTATAAATTAAGATCTCATGGAAAAGTTGCACTATTAAGATTATTTTTTCTATTAATTGTAATAGAAGAAAAAATTTTTATCTCAACATGTTTGGGCCCCATTGATTTTGTTATTTTATTAGCTGCAAGAATAAAGAGGAAAAAAGTAGTCCATTATATTGCAAGTGATATGGATTTAGAGGAACAAAAAGGATTATTAATGAAATTGGGGCAATTTTCTATATTACGTTCAGATGTTATTTTCTATCAAAAAGAAGAGCAAAGAGAAATTCTAAAAGAAAAATGGGGATTGGATAAGAATGCATTCTTCATTGGAAAAATCATCGTTTAGGAAATTAAAGATACTTTGGATTGGACGTGATGATCCAGTAAAAAACATAGCATTGTTATTCGAGATTGCAAATGAATTGAAAGAAGATAAATTTTATATTGTTGGGTTAGATCGAAAAGAAAATATGGGCAATATAGAATTTTGTGGCAGAGTTCCACATTCTGCCATATATTCATATTATCAAAACTCAGACTTATTGATTTCTACATCGAAAACTGAAGGATTACCTAATGTAATATTAGAAGCATTCAAATATAAGTTACCGGTCGTTTCTAGTTTATATTTTAAGGACTTAACAGATTCTATTTTTTATGGGGGGCTTGAAAAGGATAAATTAATTGAACAAATTAACTTAATAAGGAGTAATAAAATAGAAGCAAATAAAAAAATACAAAAAGCAATAGCCTTTTTAAATAATAAATATACGGCAGAAAAAGTGTACGAGCAGTTTATTTTTGGTATATCTTCAATGTACAAAAATTAGATTCATACCCTCTATGCAATTTTAATTGATAATAATCTTTATCTCTTTTCTTAATATTAGTGAGATAAATAAGATTAATATTATTGTTTTAATTAGTATAGTTGGTATAACTTCAAAGTTAGGTATAGAAATTAAAAAGTAGAACAATCCTAACATCGCATAGAATAAAAACAATTTTTTAATAAAAATTATTATAGGTGTAATTTTTAGCTTAAGTAGGTATTTCTCGATTAGCCACAAGGAGAAGAATAAAATAAAGTATGAAACAAGAGTCGTATATGCAGCTGCAACAAATCCAAATTTAGGTATATAAATAATGTTTAATATTATATTAGTTAAGCCTGCGATAAGAGTTGTGATAGTCAGATATATATTTTTTTTAATATATGATATATAGCTCGAATAATAAGCAAATAATCCATAGAATATATAGCCAGCGACTACTGGTGGGATTACCAAAGCCCCTGCATAAAATTTAGGATCAGATAAAAAGAACAAAATATTTTCGCCAAATAAGATAAGTCCCAATCCAAAAATAAAAACAAAAGAGAACATTCTGTCCACGAGTTTATCCAATTTTTCTAAATTACGATCTTTCATATACCTAAAAAAATCCGGACCAATTGATAGCTGAATAGCACCTATTATCAATAAGGTCAGCATTCCAATATTATACCCAATACTGTAGTATCCAGCTGCTTTCGAGTCTATTATACTGTTTATCATTATCCTATCAAATTGACCCAAAATCTGATCACTCAAACTTGAAACAAGTAGAGGTAATGTATATGAAAAGATGTATATAATATGTTTTTTTCTAAATGATAAATTTATATTAGGCGATAATACGTAGAAAAAATATACTGAGAATACCAATCCAGTTATTAGAGATCCAATAATTCTTCCCATGTATCGATTCTCAAGAAGTATTAATGTTAGAAAAATTCCTATTATAAGCCCAGTATAACTATAAGAAATACTTGTTATCGCAACTTTTTTACTTTGCCTTTGTGGATATAAAGTCTGGAGATAAATAGAATAAATAATACTAAATATACTAACAAAAACAATCAATAAAGGTAACGGATATGGAATATTTAACAGAGCATATAGTTTTTCTCTAAAAATTAAAAAAATAGATGTTGTGATAAATATAATAATTCCTAATAAAATCAGATTAGTCCCTAGAAATTCTTTAAAATCGTCTTTATTTTCGTAATAATATCTAGATACGGAATTATATGTACTTAATGATAATAGGACAACAAAAAGTGGAACGTATGCATAAAAAACTGACATTATCCCATACTCTTCTTCTATCAAAAGCCTAGTAAATATTGGAATAGAAACGAATCCTATGGCCTTTATGGCAATGTCTGCAAAAAAATAATTCCCACTGTGCCTTAATAAATTATAAGTATGGGTATTTTTTATATTTGAATATAAATCATTTATTCTAAAACTCATTCTTGCCACTCTGAATTTTCTAGATTAACTTTTTTATCTTTCCCTTAATTCTATTAATATTTCTATCTAATTTTTCTAAAATTTCATAAAAAGAACTAAATTTATTTATTTTTTTATTATTTAATAGTGCAGAAATTCCATAATCATGTTTTTCTATTTTGGGCATAATTTCTTTGGTGTATTTGATCATTATTTTAAAAACTTCTATCTGATTATACTCTTTTAATGTTCTTTTCCATCCTGCTAAAGCTATTTTTCGACGGTCTTCATCGTTTTCTAAATAATAATCACATAATTCTATAGCTTCTTCTACAGTTTCAAATCCAACCGCCTCTTTATTTAGTTTGAAAATATTTCCTAAATAAGATTTATTATCACAAATCAACATTGCTCCATTAGCATGCAATACAAAAGTACGAAAATTTATTGGTCCCGTAGATAAGTGGAAATTAATTCCTATTTTAGTTCTTTGATAAAGGGGTACTTTCAATTTATGAGGTATATATCCATTTGGCCAACCGTTACCATAATAAGCCCCATTAGGAAAAGCTGAACTGAATTTATCCAATCTTTCTTTTCGTATATAATTGTAATCACAAATTAGGGAGATATCAATATCTCTTTTTTCATGTAATATTCTTTCTTCTGAGAGTTTAGGATCATAATCCTCTTCTCTGAATCCTATAGGCCAATATTTAGCGTTTTTTGCGCCCCATTTGATATAGGTATCGACTTCAGCGATATTCCCCACCATACATAGGTCATAAGCCCATGCAGCTGGTTTAGATAGAATCTCGGAAGATTCAGGATCATCGAAACAGCCAAAAACAGTAAATACGGGTAATTTACTAACAAATTCGGGGTGCAGATTTATTCCCACAGAATTCAACAAAACATCATATCCATCTAGTTCTTTTATTAATTCTTTATACATAGATAAAATCTTTTTATCTCCTCGTCTCCATCTGATGTCCAATTCTTTAAATGTTAAATTTCTGTTAGGTGGATCTAATGTTAAACAGAATCCATCTACTTTTAATCCAGCCTTTTTTAATATTTTGAGATATTGCTCTTTTTTTTGTTCTTCTTCGTAATTTGAATATGGATACCCAATTAGTATTTTCATCATATTTCACCTCTGGATTATAGTGGTATTCTATATGAAATAATGATATATATTTCGATATATTATAATCACTGGATTCATATTATGAAATCAATAGTGGCGATAATAATTTATCTTAGATACTATTATTATTTTTATTATTTTCCTCTTCTTTAGTTGAATTATCTTTGTGCCTTAATTTTTTGAGATTAGTTTTTATAATATTGTACAAAGGTGTAGGTAAAACTATTTTTATCAATCTTTTTATCATAGTTACTCTAAAATAAATTTCAGGTTTAATAACTATTTTGGATTTCTTATGCTTCTTACCACTATCTTGAACAATTAACTTTGACACTATTGTAGGAAATAAATTATATTCATCTAATATTTTTTGTTTACTTTCTCGAATTTCGTTTTTATATTTATTATAATAATCTTCTTGTATTACTTTTTCAATTGTTTTTATTGCTTTTTCCGAGCTATGGATGTCTATTTTAGTTAACGAATTTTTAGAAAAATATGAATCAATGTTTCCTGCTCCATAGTATATTGGATACGCTTCTGCCAAAAATGCATCAGCTAATTTCTCAGTCCAGTAATCATTAAAAGAACTATTTTCTATTACAATGTGATATTTATAAGGTGCAATTGCATCCCATTTATCTTCAATCTCTTTAAATCCCCTTCCAAAAATATCTATTTTACCCTCAAAATGATTTTTTAGTGTCTCAACAAATTGATTTCTATCTCTGTGTCCTTGAATAAAATTTTTATTGGATGAAATAACGGAACAAATTTTTGTTTTATCCTTTGATTCAATATTTTTATTTTTTAGTTGATCATAGTTTTTAGTGATTTCAATTTTACAATTATTAAAATCGGTAAATTCGGTTATTCGTTGCCCGATGTGCCATGGAAGTGCTTGTTGCCAATATATCTTATTTTTATGCTGCATATCACGATGGCAAGTAACAATTCTGTTAAATTGTTTTATAAATTTTATATTGTAATTTGATATATGTGGAGGTTCGCCTGTTATTAGAACGACATTATCTTTAGGACAAAAAGCTTTTTCTTCTTTTATTAATCCATTGTATACTACCCAATAGTCACATTCTTTTATTGAATCATCATTAATAAAAAATTGGACATTATCCCAAATTCCTTTTTCATTTGGAGTCTGACGTAATAAAGGAAAATTTGAAAATGAAGTAGATATTTTTACAATGTACATAGACACCTCCAAAATCGAATATTCAATAATTTTTTTAAATAATTAAGATTTTAATTAAACTCAAGGTATTCTGTAGATTCCCATCCAAGAATTTTTAACATGAAATACTTGTCCTTTCAAATATCCTTTTTCAAATAATTTTTCAACACCTTTACAAACAGAATTGATCCACTCGTGAATCATAACTTGATCCATATTGAAATCATGCCATATTATAAAGGAGCCGGGCTTCATGTGCCTCAATACTTTTACAGTATCGTTATATACAAATTCAGTGTCGTGGCACCCATCAATAAATGCTATATCTATGTTTCCAATATCTGGTTCCCATGTAGCAGTATTTGCATAAATTTGAGAAATGTTTTGTAGTTTAAGTTCTCTGTAGTATTCTCCAATTTTCTCTTTACCGAAAGCTTCGGTAACTAAATTCCCTCCTTCCCCAGAGACTATATCTTCAGGTAAAATATTTAATGTAAAAATATGACTTTTGGGTGAATTGATAGCCATTAAGGCAGTCCCGTGTCCCGTGGCAGTGCCAATCTCTAGGGCCACTTTAGGCTTCACGTT
>Ga0302243_1001365_pt1 | contig 17099 bp, 17 predicted proteins | sample AAG_UR_Met_MG_FD_193514 | JGI IMG/M metagenome (GOLD analysis project Ga0302243, IMG submission 193514) | Enriched activated sludge microbial communities from anaerobic digester in WTTP, New Holstein, Wisconsin, United States - AAG_UR_Met | ecosystem: Engineered > Bioreactor > Anaerobic >... | reverse complement strand
CTAATATCATAGCCATCTCTAACAAAATACTGGGAAGGTTCAATCATCACTTTCAAAAATAGATCTCCAGCCGGTGCCCCTTTTAGACCCGCTTCACCTTGACCACTTAAACGAATTGATTCACCCTCGTTAATTCCAGCTGGTATTTTGACTTTTAGTTTAACATTGGCCCTGATAATGCCCGAACCAGAACATTTAGTGCATTTTTGGCTATATGTTTTACCCTCGCCACCACAAGCCGAACAAGGACTTTTTGTTTGAATATTACCTAAAATTGTTCTTTGAAGACGAGTCACATAGCCAGTTCCCCGACAAGTAGGGCAGGAATTTACCTGCGAGCCTGGTTCAGCTCCGGCGCCTGAACAATGTTCACAACGCGTATTTTTAGAAAAATTGATTTCTTTTTCTAAACCAAAAATTGCCTCTTTAAAACCTAGTTTGATTTGCATTTCTAAATCACGACCCCGACTTGTGCGACGATTAGTACTTCGGTTAGCGCCGCCAAAACCAAATATATCACCAAAGCCACCAAACATTTCACTTAAATCTTCAAAATCAAAATCCATTTTTGCGCCGTTTTGAAAACCAGAAAAACCACCCCAATTGGCACCACCAAAACCGGCCTGTCCACTCTGAAAAGCCGAACCAAATTGATCGTACTGCTTTCTTTTTTCGGCATTACCTAAAACCTGATAAGCTTCGTTACACTCCTTAAATTTTTCCGCATTACCACCTTTATCAGGATGGTGCTCATGCGCTTTTTTGCGAAAAGCGGCTTTTATCTCATCTTGACTGGCACTTTTTGAAACTCCCAAAATTTCGTAATAATCTTTGGACATAATTTATTGATTCAACAAACTGCCTCTTTTAAATAAAAGAGGCAGTCTAAAAAACAATAATTTATTTATTTTCTTCAACTTCACCTTCAACAACATCATCTTTTTTTTCTTGACCGCTTTCTGCTTGTCCTTGAGCACTTGAGCCATCATTGTGATTATTAGGATTCGCACCAGGATTACTGGCGCCAGTTCCGGCGGCACCGGCTCCGGCTTGCTGATACATGGCGGCGCCAATTCTTTGCGCGACTGTATTAAGCGCTTCTAAACCTTTTTTCATTTCTTCTTGACTATTACTTTCTTTAGCTTTTTTAAGCGCTTCTAATTTTTCTTCCAATTCTTTCTTATCTTCCGCCTTCATTTTATCGCTTGATTCTTTAAGCATTTTTTCGGTCGTAAAAATAACCGCTTCGGTTTGATTTTTAATTTCAATTTCTTCTTTTTTCTTTTTATCATCTTCAGCATGCATTTCCGCTTCTTTTTTCATACGTTCAATTTCTTCCTTGCTCAAACCGGAAGAGGCAGTGATAGTAATATTTTGTTGTTTATTAGTTGCCTTATCAGTAGCGGAAACATTTAAGATACCGTTTTGGTCTAAATCAAATTTTACTTCAATTTGCGGAATTCCGCGCGGTGCATTAGGAATACCATCCAAAATAAAACGACCTAAAGTTTTATTATCACTTGCTAAAGGACGTTCGCCTTGAACAATATGAATCTCTACACTGGTTTGACCATCAGCAGCAGTAGAAAATATTTGAGATTTAGAAGTAGGAATAGTAGTGTTTCTTTCAATTAATGGTGTGGCGACTCCGCCTAAGGTCTCAATTCCTAAAGTAAGCGGGGTGACATCAAGTAATAAAACATCTTTCACATCACCTTGTAAAACACCAGCCTGAACAGCGGCACCCAAAGCCACTACTTCGTCCGGATTAACATTTAAGTTAGGTTCTTTGCCAAAAAATTCTTTAACTTTTTGTTGAACCAAGGGCATACGAGTCATACCTCCAACTAATAGCACTTCATTAATCTCGTTAATTTGAAAACCGGAATCAGTAATTGCTTTACGACAAGGTTCAATGGTTTTTTCCACTAAATCAACTACCAAAGATTCTAATTTGGAACGATTAATTTTCATGACCAAATGTTTTGGCCCATTAACATCAGTGGTGATGAAGGGTTGATTGATTTCTGTTTCTTGGGCAGTTGATAATTCAATCTTGGCTTTTTCCGCGGCTTCTTTAATTCTTTGTAAGGCCAAAGAATCCTTAGATAAATCAATCCCCTGATCACGTTTAAATTCCTCAATAATCCAATCAATGATTCTTTGGTCGAAATCTTCACCACCTAAGTGAGTATCACCATTAGTCGCTTTCACTTCAACTGTATCAGCGGAAATATCAAGCACGGAGACATCAAATGTTCCACCGCCTAAATCATAGACAACAATTTTTTGTCCATTCTTTTTATCAAAACCATAAGCTAAAGCAGCCGCCGTTGGTTCGTTAATGATTCTTTTTACTTCCAAACCGGCAATTTGACCGGCATCTTTAGTCGCTTGTCTTTGCGAATCATTAAAATAAGCGGGGACAGTAATAATCGCTTCGGTAATTTTTTCTCCCAACTTAGCCTCGGCATCAGATTTTAATTTCGCTAAAATCATGGCGGAAATTTCTTGAGGACTATAATCCTTATCACCCATTTTTACCTTAACCCCTTCACCGGCTTGAATAATTTTAAACGGTGAATTTTTAAGGTCTGTTTGCACTTCATCTTCATGAAAATGACGACCAATTAATCTTTTGGCCGAATAAACAGTATTCTCCGGATTAATCACCGCTTGTCTTTTAGCGGCGGCGCCGACAATTCTTTCGTTGTTTTTAGAAATCGCCACAACAGATGGTGTGGTGCGATTGCCTTCAATGTTTTCAATAATTTTAGGAGCGCCTCCCTCCATAATTGCCATGGCGGAATTAGTCGTTCCCAAATCAATTCCTAAAATTTTTCCCATATTTTTTTAATATTAATTATTTATTGATTATTAATTATTTATTAATTACTTATTGAATGATTGACGGCCCGCAAAATTGCGGACCGATTTATCAGTCAACAATTATTTTTTCTTTGATTATTTCTTTTTTGTTTCAATTTTAATGGTTTTCGGTTTAACTTCCGCGGCCTTAGGAACAGTAATTTTTAAAATACCTTCTTCATTAACTGCTTTAGCTAAATCACCGTTAACTTTGGTGGGCAAAGCAATGGAACGATAAAAAGAACCGCGTCTAATTTCCTTGCGATAATAATTCTTGTCGTCAATTTCTCGCTTTTTCTCGCTCTCACCTTTGATGCAGAGAATGTTGTTTTCAATGGAAATATTAACTTTTTCCGGATCAATTCCAGCTAATTGAGTTTCAATAATAATGTTGTCTTTATCTTCATACATATCAACTGCCGGTGTAAAACCAAATTGATTTCCTCTAATGGTCGGCAACATGGATTCCATTGCTTTATCCATGTCGTCAAACTCCGAGAAGAATGGTGTCCATTTTATAAGTGACATAGATTTATATTACCCAGCTATAAAACTTTTGAATTTTATAAGTAGATATAGTTAGGCTTAAATTAATTATTATATACTTTTTAGTGATAATTATTCTTTTTTAGTGATAACTTTAGCCGGCTTTATTACTTTTCCATTCAATTTATAGCCGGGGATTACTTCCTTGGCTACTATTTCGCCCTCACCTTCAATTGCCTCCATAGTTTCGTGGTCAAATTTTTCACCAATCGTTTTTATTTCTTCCACGCCATTATCTTTTAAGATTTCTCGAAATTGATTTAACACATGACTTACACCAACTGCCCAAGGACTTTTCGCTTCGTCCTCGCTTAGTCCGGCGAGCGATAGTTTTAAATGATCAAAAACCGGAATAATTTCTTGAATTAAATTACGATTAGCGTATTTTACAAATTCAATTTTATCTTGAGCTGTTCTTTTGACTAAATTTTGGTAATCAGCCAAAGCTCTTAAATATTTTTGTTTTAAATCCTGACTATTTTCCTGACTATTTTCTTCATTCTGACTATTTTCGGCTGACGTATTTTCACCAATAAATTCAAATCTGGGTTTTTTAACACCTGCCACTTCTACTTCAGCACAAAACAATTCTTTTGGACGAGCCCAAATTTTCGCCGAATCATTTTTTCCCCCTAAATCTTTTTTTCCGTCTTGAACTTCTTGATAAATAACTAATTCTTTTTTATTTTCCGAATTAAGAGCTTCATCTAAAACTTCATACTTTGCCCCTTTATAATGCTGGTAAAGACCTTTCCTTACTTTTTTTCTTGTCATATTTTTTAAACAAACTTGTTTTTAATAAATTCTGCTAAAGCTAAATTACGCGCATAGTCCATGCGCATTGGACCTAAAATGCCAAAGACGCCATCTACTTGATTACTGCGATATTTTACTAACACTGTACTTAAAAAATCACCAAAGGGATTGTCTTGACCAATTAAAACCTGTTCCCCTTCTTCAAGATCCTCAAATACTTCATCAATTATTTCCTCTAAACGATCAATGATATTAGAAACGTCGCAAACTGCATTAACTTGTCTAAATTCTGGTTGGGAAAATAAATTTGATAAACCGGTATAGTACAAATCATTCTTATGAAATGCCCAAAAAACCGCGGCACCAGCCAGTTCAGCAATTACTTTAGCAGTTTGACGAAAAGCCACTTCATCTTGCTTGAACAGACTGTTTAATAGTTTTTCTTCTCCTTCTTTCAGGGGTTTATTTTTCTTATTTTTCCTCACATTTTCCAAGTAGATCTGATAGGCTGACTCGGTTGGCACTCGGCCGCTGGAAGTATGGGGTTGATAAATATAACCTTCATCTTCAAGTTCCATCATTTCATTACGAACCGTGGCCGGGGAAATATCTAGCTTATATTTTTCTACCAATGCCCCTGAAGAAACCGGTTGAGCAGTTTTTATATACTCTTTGACTATGGTGTTTAATAAAAATTGTTTGCGATCCGTTGTCATAAAAATTGAATTTAATTTATAATTAAAACCACTATATTCATTATAAACAAAATTAGCACTCAAGTCAATAGAGTGCTAATATATTTATTTTTTGTCTAATATTTAATAATTTTATCGTTATTCAGATTCTTAAATCATAAATTAAATTCCTAAATTGTCAATCAAATTCCCAATTTTTTCTTATATTCTTGATTTAATTGATAAATTTCCGGGGGTAAAATTCGGGCAGCAGAAAAATCAAGTTGCGAGCGATAGAGCAAAGAATAGTATTTAAAATAATATCCATTAATAACTACATCGGAAGCTAAATGTACTGCCCCGGAGAGGGCGAGAGTAAAAAATATTACTTTTAAATTTTGTTTTTTTCGAAAAATAAAAGCCAACACTAATAAAAGCGGAAAATATTCCCAAGCGTGAAAAAATAATTTTATTTTGTCGCTGACTAAAAACTGACGGCTCTCAATGAAATATTGCAAATTAAAAGTGGGACCAAAAACTAAAAAATACTCTAAAACATGATCTAAGTCAATTAAAAAACCGCCCATAATTCCCACAATTATTCCTAGGCCGGGCTTCTTAAATAAACGTCCGCAAAAATAACCAACAATGATTGCTAAAGAAAAATGAATTATTAAATGTAAAGATAAAGGCATAAAAACAAAAACACTAAATAAAATTTTTCGTGTTTTATAATTGTATCATTTTAGTTATTAGGATTATTTTAATTATCAAGATTATTTTAGTTATCGCGATTAAAATACCAAGTTAATATTTCCTTGGCAATGGGCGTCGCTACTGAACTCCCTTCACCACCTTCTTCAAGTAAAACCACAAAGGCGATTTCCGGATTTTCATAAGGAGTAAAACCAATGAACCAGGCATGAGGTAAATTTTTCGTTGACCATTGAGCGGTACCGGTTTTGCCCGCCACACTAACGTTTAGCGAATTTAAAGAGCGGCCGCTACCGATGGTAATTGTTTGACGCATTCCTTCCCTGACTATCTCAATATTTTTTTTATCAATAAAATTTTCATTAATAACCTCGGGTTTTATTTCTTTTATCACTTCATTATTACTATCCAATATTTTGGTTACAAAATGAGGTTTATATAAAGTTCCGCCATTAGCTAAGGCGGCCGTATAATTAACCACTTGGAGTGGTGTTACTAAAACATCACCTTGTCCAATCGCAAAATGATAAGTATCACCAATGTACCATGGTTCTTTTTTGGTTTGTTCTTTCCAAGCGCGTGTCGGCACAAAACCATCAGCTTCACCGTTTAAATCAATACCAGTTATTTCTCCTAGGCCAAACAAACGAGAATATTTAACTAAACCATTCAATCCTAAGCCAGTAAAATCACCATAGCCACCACCGATATAATAAAAGAAAGTGTTGACGGAAAAAGCAATCGCCCGTCTAACATTGGTTGCTCCATGACCACCAACTAACCAATCAGGGAAAAACCATTCCCCAATTCTTATTCCTCCCGTACTTAAAAAACTAGTTCTTTCATTTATAATACCTTCTTGCAAAGCTCCAGCCGCAAAAATTGGTTTAATTGTTGAACCAGAGGGAAATTCACCACCAATGGAACGATTTAAAAAGGGCTGATTAGGATTATTAATTAATTCATTATATTCTTCCTGACTAATACCGCTGGCAAATTTATTATTATCATAGAAAGGGAAACTAACCAGACTTAAAATCTCGCCATTTTGCGGATTCATAATTATCACCGAAGCTTTGTCTAATTTTAATTTAGCCAAATGTTCTCTTAGTATTTCTTCAACCTTTAGTTGTAAATCTAAATCTAAAGAGAGCAATAAATTATTTCCGTCTTGAGCCGGTACTTCATTAATCACTTTTTTTTGTCGTCCTAAAGCATCAACTTCAATATTTTTTTGACCTGTTTTTCCTCTTAATTCTTTTTCCCAATAATATTCTAAGCCCACTTTACCGACATAATCAATTAAGGAATAAGTTTTATCAAAATTGGCTAATTCGGTTTCACTTATTTTGCCGGTATAACCCAAAACATGAGACAAGCTCGTGTTCTCAGCAATTTTAACTTCATGAGTATTAGCGAGAAGATATTCGCGTCTAATTTTATTACTTAAAAAAACACCCGGCCAATGGGCTAATTCTAAATTTATGCGCATCGCTGTTTCATAATCAATATTATCTTTAATAAACAAGGGCTGATAAGATTCTAAAGTACCAATTTTTACTTTAGCTAAGGTTGATTTTATTTCATAAAAAGTCAAACTATCACTTATTAAGCTAATTTCTTTTGAGCTAGTGGAAATAGTGGCGGTTTGATGATTAATATTTTTTTGACCATCTAAAACAGCGCTAATTTCTCTGATTAAATTATCGCGCTCTAATTCTGCCCTGGGCATATCAATTGGTCGAAAATAAAGAACAAAATTAGCTTTATTACGTACTAGGGGATAAAAATTTTTGTCATAAATAATGCCTCTTTTGGGCTCAATAATCTCGGCGCGTAAACGATTGCCTTCAGATAATAAATAGTATTGTTCACTTTTTATAATTTGCAACCAAGCCGATCTAGCTATTAAAATTACTAAAGCTAAAACCGCAATAATTAAAAATTGTCTTAATTTATTAAAATTAAAACTCCGAGTGACCATTTCTTTTTGACCGGCATCAGATAAAAAAGATTCTTCGGTCCAATCGGAATAATAATGCGAATCTTTTAAAGCGCCAAAGCGAAAACGACCCTCTTGAACACTAAAAGGGTCGGTTGTCTTGTCCTGTATAATTTCTAATAGCTTTTTGTTTGGTTTATTTTTAAACATTTAAAATAAGCCTGATATTACTTATAATAATTGCATATTAGGGCTAATCTAATATTAGCTTTAATATTTTATTATGGCAAACAGATAATTTATTAAATAAAAATTTATTTAAAATTAGATAAAATATAACTTAAATTTAATAAAAATAAAGTTTATTTTTTGTTCATATCTTTTATTTTATAATTTAAGATAAGAGATTAAAAAAAATAATCAATAAATTTATGAAAGTTTTATTAATTGAAGATGATAAGCAAATCGCCGACACTTTGAAACGCTTATTAAAAGAGAAAAATATTATTCTTGATTGGGCAAGTGATGGAGAAAAGGGGCTTCAAGATGCTCTAATAAACAAGTATGATTTAATTTTACTTGATTACAATTTACCATCACTGAATGGCCGACAAATAATTGAAAAAATAAGACAAGAAAAAATGACGCTTCCGATTATTATGCTCACAGTTCGCGCGGATATTGAAGATAAAGTTGATATTTTAAATTCCGGAGCTGATGATTATTTAACTAAACCTTATTCATTCTGTGAGCTATTAGCGCGAATTAAAGCCGTTACTCGTCGTCCATTAACATTAAAAGAAAAAAGATTAAATATCAAAAACTTAGAGCTTTTTCCTGATAAATTTCTGGTAAAAAGAAATGGCAAAAATATTCGCTTACGCGCCAAAGAGTTTGCCTTGCTTGAGTATCTCATGACTAAAAAAGGTTATTTTGTTTCTCGCCAAGAAATTATGGAAAACGTCTGGGACGCGAATGCTGATCCTTTTTCAAATACAATTGAAGTGCATATCATGAAATTGAGAAAAAAAATTGAAAACAAAAATCAACATTTTATTTTTACTATGCCCAATCGCGGCTATAAAGTAGATGAAAAAGCTTAATTCTTATTAACTTGATAAAACTAAATAAAAGTATGAAAAAAACTGACCTTGATTTTCTCGAAACTAATAAAAATTTGAGCGACAAAATCAATAATCTATACCGGTTAGCTGAATTTGGTAGACTTTCAGCTGGCGCTTTTCATGATTTAATGAGTCCATTAACGGTCGTCTTATTAAATCTGGAAAAATTAAATAAATTAAATAATAATCTTGATGATTATCCCCAAATAAAAGAATCTTTAACGCAAGCCATTCTGGCAAGTAGAAAAATGGAAGATTTGATTTGTTGTTTAAAACGATATTTAAATCAAACAAATACAAAATCTTTTTTCTTTATGGAGCAAGAAATAAATTCGGCAATTAAAATTTTGAACTATCATACGGTAAAAAATAATATAAAAATAGTTTTTCATAATAAATTAAAAAATAAACCGTACTTTGGTGATCCAGTAAAATTTAATCAAATTATTTATAACTTATTAAGCAATGCAGTTGAATCATGTATGAAGCAAAAAGGTGATCAAGCGCGAAAAATTGTCATTTTATTAGATAAAAGAAATAACAAAATTATTTTAAAGGTTAGTGATTATGGACCTGGAATAAAAAAACAACTGCTCAAAAAAATTTTTTTGCCATTTTTCAGCACGAAAAAAAGTTGTGGCCTAGGTCTTTACATAACAAAATATCTGACAGAAAAAGAATTTTTAGGGGAAATTAAAATCAACAGTCAAATTAACAAAAAAACGGCATTTTCTATAATTATTCCTCAAATTAGTAAAAAAGATACTCGGTTAAATAAAAACTAAAACCAGTTGAATAATAGCTAAAAAATGTTATAATAGAACTATTGTTAAAATGGAATTAATTTAGATTACTTATTAAAAAGATGAATAAATTGCTGTCAATAATTGTGCCTGTTTATAACGAAGAGCGATTAGTCAATAAGTCGTTGCCTTTAATTTTTTCTTTAAATATCAATAAGGAAGTAATTGTGGTTGATGACGGCTCTAACGATAAGACTCCTGAATCGCTAAATAATTTAAAAAATCAATACGATTTTATTTTAATCAGACAAGATCCAAACCAAGGTAAGGGAGCGGCCGTTAGACGCGGTCTTGAAGAAATGCGTGGTGACTATTTTATTATTTGTGATGCTGATTTAGAATATGACTCGCAAGACGTAATTAAATTATTTAACGAAGTTATCAAAGAAGAAAACGACAAGATTGTTATTTATGGATCCAGATTTAAAAATGTTAAAAAAATTTCTTTTCACTATTTAGTTAATAGTTTTCTTACCGGAATGACCAATCTTTTATTTGGTAGTCGTTTAACTGATGTGGAAACCTGTTTTAAACTTGTCCCCAAATCGGCTCTCAAAAAAATTCATCTCAGTGGCAAGGGATTTGAAATAGACCCAGAAATCACAGCTCGTCTTTTAAAATCTGGCTATATGATAAAAGAAATCCCCATTAGTTATAATCGACGAACTTACAAAGAAGGAAAAAAAATAACCGCTAAAGATGGGGTGTTAGCGGTTAAAACTTTATTAAAAGAGTGGTTAAAAAAATAGAATAAAATTTAAATTTAAACAGATTTAATAAGATGAAAGTTTAGTAAAGGATAAATTTAATGAGGCCAGAGACCTGATTAAAAAATTTAACAAATTTAGCGAGGCAAGAGGCCTCGTTTTTTTAAAACCTCCATTTGCTCTAAATAATCTTGAGCGGTTTTATCACGACGATTTTTCTTGATTGCTAAGCGCCAATAATGTTCGGCTTGAGAATAATCGGACAAACTCCAATAAAAAATGCCTAATTGATTATAAATGCCGGGCATATTAGGTTCTTTTTCTAAACCACGCAAAGCATAATTAATTCCCTGATATAAATCACTCTCATTATTAGATGAGCCGTACAGAGTTGCTAAGGAAAAGTAAACTCGGGCATTGTTAGGTTTCTCTATTAATATTTGCCGATAAATTTCCTCGGCTAAATCTTTTTGATTAGCTAAAAGCGCTAATTCAGCCAAATTAAATTTATTTTTTAAATCCGAATTATCAACCAAACCTCTTAATTGTTGACGAAAATTCCAAATATCAATTCGCTTCTCTGTTAAAAATTCTTCGGAATAATAATGGTTGGAAACTAAAATTACATAAAAGCGATCAAAGTAGATTAACGACCATTCTTTGTCATCTAAAATTTTTCGTAAAAATGTTCTTGCCCAAGGAGTACTGTCAAGATGAGAAAATACAATTGTTTTAAAATCATATTTTTTCATAACTTCTTGCCAGATTTTTTCATCGGTCTGCATGGGCAAATATTCTGTTTCAAAAAAAGCAACGCTGTAGGCCTCGGGTCGATTATCAACAAATATTTTTTCCTTGTTTGCTAAACCAAAAATTAAAGCACTTCCGGAATCATAATTATTAAAAATAGGTCCGGTGAGATTATTTTCTTTAAAAAAATTAAAAACATCTTCGCTTCCCTCAACCAACCCTAAACCAAATTGTTCTTGAAAAAATGTTTGTCTATTATTTCGATCAATAAGTAATACGGTGGCGGAAAATAAAAAAATAAAAATTAAAATAGATAAAAGAACGGGTTTGATATAACTTTTAAATTTCCGCTCAAAATCTACTATTTTTAACTGTAAAAAATCAAACAACTTCCTCCCTAAAAAAGCCAGAGACGGATATAAATTAGCACTAATTATCACGAGTACTACTAAACCAAATATAGCCAAATTTCGCACTGCAAATAATCCTAAAAAAGATACAAAGAGACCAAAAAAACAATCAACTAAGCGAAGCTTCTTTTGAAATAAATAATTGGTAATAAAACTAATAATTAGAACCAACAGGAGCCATCTGAAAATTTGATAATTATAATTTAAAAGTAAATTTTCTAAAAAGAAAATACTTTTATTTTCTACAATTTGATAACCAAAATTAGTAAAAATTTTAAGAGGATAAAGAAGGCCTTTGATGTGATTAGGATTAACTAAACAAACGAAAAACAAAGCAAAAAAAGCATAAATATTCTGACGTGTTTCTTTTAAAATTTGCCGAAGCTGTTCTTTTAAATTAGTTATTTTAATTAATTTCTCACGCGAAAAAATTTCTCGCCATTTAAATTGCAACAAAATATCCGCTAACAAATAAAAACCGACTAAAGCCAGACCGAGAAAAAAATAAATATGAATATTGGCCCATAAAATAAAAAGCGGAAGCAAAATTTTTAAACTTTGACGACGAGTTAATTTTTTACTTTCTAAAACTAGCCAAGTGATTGCTAAAAAAAGATAGCTAAACATTTCCGGTCTAATTTCAGTGCGTTCACTCATAAGTAAAATTACCGGTAAAGATAAAAGCGCCACTAAATAAAAATTAGATCGGTTTTTAGCTAATTGGAAAAAAGAAAAAAATATGGCTAAAGCTAATAAAATATTAAAGATAGAAAGCAGTTTAAAGCCGCCCAATTGATAGATTAAGTAAAAAATTACCCCTCCTAACCAATGATGATTGATAAATTTAAATTCTGGTTCAGTATAAGAATAAAAATTTTGAAATAGTAATTCGGGCGACTGAAAAATAAGACGTCCATTTTCTAAATGGCGTCCTAAATCAACCACGGCTAATTCAATTTTTTGTGCGAAAATTATAACGATTAGAATGACTAAAGCCAGCCGTATCAAATACTGCCAAATTTTTTCTTGATTATTAATTATTTCTGAGTTACGGAAAAACTTCATATCTGCCCTAAATTACTCTAAATTACTATATTATTATATCATTTTATCTTTTATTTTGACAAAATAAAACCCGGTTTGTCAACCGGGTTATAAATAAACAAGAGCGATTAAAAACTAATTTTTTACCGCTAAAAAATAACATTTTTTAATGTTTAATTCCAAACAACAAGTAAAGCACTGATGGCCAAGCACCCAAAGATCTCTGTCTTTGTCATAGTAACTAATCGGATGAAAATATTCGTATTTGTTAAACCAAACTCCTGAGTTATAAGCCACCATGGGGATTTTTTTAAAACTGGGGTATTGATCTAAAAAAGCTAACATTTCCTTAAAGTAAGCGTGACGAAAACCAGCTTTTGATATATCCTCTTCCGATTTTCCAAATTCACCCAAATAAAATAATTGGGTAGTAAATTCTTTGACTCCAACTAAGTCATTGGGCTCAAGATTAATAAACCGAGAAACAAGCTGCATTTTTTCTTGATCAGAAGAAAGATTTGCTAAAATCTTTAAATATTCAGCTTTTACTAAATACCGGGCAGTAATCATTTCTTTTTCCATGATTATTTATTTTAGTTTAATATTTCATTTTAAAGGTACGACTAAAAAATTTAATCATATAAACTTTGGACTGTCAATATAAAATTGTCAAATATAATTTAGTTATCAAATATAGTTTGGCAATTAAAAAGGCGGTTATTAGTATAACCACCCTTGAATTTTCGCGCTTGGTTTATATATTTTTATCCATAAAATTCTTAATTTCACCCCTCAACCTTCTTTGAGTTTTGCTTTCCGGTTCAGTTTTTAAATTATAATTTCTAATTTTTTTTGAAGGATAAGAATCATTTCTTCTACCCATTTCTCGTCTTTCTTTTTCTAAAAATCGCTTTTCATTATTCTTAATCATTTCTTTTTGATAATCAACATCATCTAAACCCACTTCGTCAAAATCAACTTCATCAAAATCATCTATTTCTATTTTTTTGTTTAAATGAACTGGTCTATTAAAATTATTTTTCATTTTATACTCATCAAGTAATTCTGCTAAAGATCTTTCTTCATCGTCAACTTCATCGTCAACTTCTTCATCTTCTTCTAATTCCTCTAGCTCCTCGTAATCAACTTCTATTTCTTCGCCAAATGTCAAATATGAATCATCCACTAAATCATCCACGGTTTTAAAGCGACGCCGGGGATCATTTCGGTTAACTCTTTCCTCATCTTCATCTTCTAATAAATTGCCCAGTGGTTGACGATTTTTACGGTCTAAACTTTCCTTGATTTGCGGTTGAAAATCATCTTTTTTAGGAAAGCGAAAAAATTCTTTCATAGTTTTATTATTTTATTTTTTAGTTAACATTGTTATTCCTCTAATTACTAGGCCAATCAAGCCACCAAAAATACTGATAGCCATAAAAAATGTAAACAGATGAAATAAATCAAGAGGATCACAGGTTGGTTTATATAATTGACCAGTTAAAAAACAACCGTGACGAGAAAATTCAGACCAACTAACCACTAATAGAGTAGTTAAATTAATTGCTATAGCACCCACTAAAAAATTCGGTAAAAATTGATAACTTTTATTTTTATTTTGAATTAATATCAGTAAAATACTGGAAATAAAGGGTATTAAGATAAATATAACAAAAATGACCGGTAAAGCACCAAGTAATTCTGCGTCTAGGCCTTTTGGCACTAAGGAGATTAATAAGCTCAATATTAACGCTCCTAACCAAAGATAAAATAACTTTTTTTTCATTTTTTGATATTATAGTTTATTTATCTTTATTATACACCTTTTAAACAAAATACACCTTTTAAACAAAAGGTTGGATTATTCTTCAAAAAAGTGAAAAGAGGCTGCGATTTTTTCATCAAAACAACTGTCCGAAAATAACCCTAGACCAATCTGACATTCTTGTCCGGTACTCCAGAAAGCGATTTTCTTTTGAATAGAGCTATAAATTATATAGTATGTATAACCAGCATAACACTTGGTTTCATCCAATCCTAAACCATCACCGTCAATTTCTATTTTATAATTCCCCACAAAATCAGTCGGTGTTTTTGTTTTATAACTACAACCCGGACCCATTTTTTGCTTAATAATTTGATCTAGGTCAGCTTCATCTTTAATATCAAATATTACAATGTGCCAAGGAATAGGATAACTATAGGTATTATCATATTCTGGAATAAGAGTATTTTCTGTTTTGATAAGCTCACCGGTTTCTATATCTTTTTCTGTTTTGTATTTTTGTGTTAAATAAAAATTATTATTTTTATTTAAAACCTGATTAGGCAGTAAATATTCTTTTTCTAAATTGGAAAAATTTCTCCACCATTTATTATCTATTGATGAAGTGGGGTAAAGAAAGGAAAATTGATAATCATCGTTTTTATATTCTGACCAAATAATTTCGCTAAACCTCTCTATCTGCGATAGTGACCAAAGAGAATAAAAACGAGAATAATATTTATGAGTCGCGATTATTTTGTTTTTGTTATTAACAAAAAAATATGCCGAACCCATTTGCTCAACAAATTGATAGCTATCTGTCTTTAAATAATCTTGTAAAGCCGCTTCACCATTTTTGCTTTTGGTTAAATATTTTTCTCCGGGCAAATCTAATTTTACAATTTTTTCTGTGCTAAAATTTAAACGCCAAACAGCTTTCAGGAGTGGCTTGGGATCTCCTTCCTGAAAAATTATTGGTTTATAATATAAAAAAACTAAACAAAAAATACCACCAAAAATTAAAAAACTAATTAATATTTTTTTCATAATAAAAATACGCTTATATGTTAAAATTAACATACAAACAGGCAAAAATCAAAAAACTATTATGTTGATTACTTTGATTAAATAGTTAAATAACGCTCTCAAAAATAAAAAACCCCGACTTTAAAGGTTGGGGCTCTGATAATCATTGATTGCTTAACTAATTTTATTAATCAGAAAACAAACAAATAAAATAATGGCCATTAATGCCAATGATTTAAGGGAAGAAGAAAGGCGATGATTAACTAAATAATTAAGTCCTAATAAGGAGACAAAAAATGCTAAAATTAGCAAAATAATAACGGCAATGATTTTAGCTTCAGTTTCCATGATTATATTTTTTAGGGTTTTTATTCAAAGAACTAGTAAAAAAATAGTATATCATAAGATATACTATTTGTCAATAATATTTAATTTATTTTTAAAATGTCAGGTTATTATTGAGTTATTTTTGAGTTATTTTTGTCGGATTATTTCAAACCAAAAGTAACTTTCACGGTAATCATTACTTCCTTTTCAATGCTAGAGGTATCATAAGAACCATAGTCAGATACTTCAATAGCGCCTAGCGGCATTACTTGAACAACACCCATAGCAACTGATTTAACATTATCTACCTTTGCGCCGCTACTATCCGCAATAGCTTGTGCTCTAGCTTTAGCGTCTTTAATTGCTTCGGGCAATAAAGAAACTCTAACATCCGGTAATTTAGAATAATAATATTCCACTGGATTACTTGAAAAGATGACACCCTGAGCAATTACTTTTTCAATATTTTTTGCCAGGTTTTTTACTTTTTCCACATCATCGGACTTAACTTCAATTGACTGAGTTAAATTATATTCCTTCGGAGCATAAGCATCACTTTTGTAAATCTCATACATATAAACCGGAGAGATTTCATATTTACCAGCGAAACCTTGTTCATCTAAATAAGCAGCCACTAGGCCCTCATCCTTTTTCATGGCTTCGTAACCTGATTTTAAATTAGTCGCAAAAGCGGTGCGCGAAAAATTACCTGTCCAACGAGCTGAATCAGATGTGACTGGTAATTTTGCTGATCCGGAAATAGAAATGACGTTATTCAATTCTTTAATATCTAACAAAGTTCCCGAAACAAGCAAGGCGGCAATGACCAAGCTTAAGCCGAGAATGACTCCGAACGGAATTAATTTAGTAGGTTTTTCCATATTTTTAATCAATGTTAGTTATTCTGGTTATTTTATATTTAAATGTGATTAATTACTTTTTGATACGATTAATTGTTTTCTGATGATGCGCTTTTTTCCGACACGTCCTTTTCCTTTTTCTTACTAAAAAAGAAAATATAAATAATCTCTAAAACAGCCAAAGTATTTAAAAGAAATAAGGCGATAAACCAAATCTTATGACTATTTCGGCTTGCCTTCCAGAGTGCTACCCCCTTCCAGGGCATAACCCATAACATTAATAAGTAAAAAATCCATTGATTGTGTATGAAATATTGGGCTGTCATATTATTTTTTAAATTAATTTATTATGCTTTCTATCTTTATTATAACAAAAAATTAATTAAAGGAATAGCCAAGAATGTGAGTGCTGAGAAGATGTTTTTTATGTTTTTAGAGTTTTGATTATTTTCTTGTTTTATAATTGATCAACAATTTCCACTTTTTTATCCAACACGACATCTTGTTCACCAAACTTAAACATTGCTTTTATTAAATTTCCTTTTATCACTTCTGGTAACCAGAAAATATCATCCGACCACATACTTTGGAATGGAAGCTCATTTACTGAAAACCAATCTGGCCTCATTTCTTCACTTTCTTTAGGTTCTCCTTTCCAACTCTCAACAAAATAAACATGAACCATTTGATCCCAGGCAGAATTGTGAGGAAAGAAAAAAGATAATTCCGCGACCTTATTTAAATCTTGTACATCAACAAATATTTCTTCTTTTGTTTCTCGCT
>Ga0302243_1001362_pt1 | contig 17133 bp, 15 predicted proteins | sample AAG_UR_Met_MG_FD_193514 | JGI IMG/M metagenome (GOLD analysis project Ga0302243, IMG submission 193514) | Enriched activated sludge microbial communities from anaerobic digester in WTTP, New Holstein, Wisconsin, United States - AAG_UR_Met | ecosystem: Engineered > Bioreactor > Anaerobic >... | reverse complement strand
GCCTACCACGTATACTTCTTTTAATCCCATCAGTACTGTTCCTACAGCCACGCTTCTGATAACGTCACTGCAGTCGTTTCTTATAATGTTGCCTGCATTCTTTAGTATTTTTATATCCCCTCTGCCAAACCCCATGGCAGGTTCCAATAGTTCCACAAGCCTTGTATCCATGCAGGTGAATACCATTATATCCTTATGGGCATGACCGCTTATGGGTTTGTCTTCTCCTGCAGCCTTTCTCTCCTGCACAAATTTCCTGTTATGCTCCAGTATCTTTTCTAACATAATGACCTCCTGAATATTTATTTTAATCATTTCTGAAGAACTGCCGTGTTTCAATTCATATTTTACATCATTGTTAAAAAATACACAAATAAAAAACGCCTCGTACCGCACTTCAATCAAAATATATTATTTCTCCTCTTATATCCCTGTCTACATGCAAAAGCCCCAAAGAATACCTGGGCTCAAACCTTTTTGAAATCGGAGAACCCGGGTTGAAGAACAATACTCCGTCAATTACTTCATTATGCGGTTTGTGACTGTGTCCATATACGACACAATCCACATTGTTCTTTGCAAACATTGAATAAGCGCCAGCATATGCGTTTACCCTGCTTGTTCCGTGGGTCAGCCCTATCCTTTTTCCGTTAGCCTCAATTATTCTTTTTGTCCCGTATTTATACAGCATTTCATAACTGTCGTTGTTTCCCGCTACTGCATAAACAGGGGCAATAGTCTCCAGCTCAATTATTACCTCATCAATAAGTATATCCCCTGCGTGAAATATCGCATCTACACCGTCAAACACCTTGTATATTATGTTTGGAAGGAGCTTTGTGCTGCTTCTTATATGTGTATCAGAAATTACTCCAATCTTCACCTTTAATATCCTCCAGTTCATTTCCTGCCTCAGATTCCTTATCATGATCTATGCAGCTTTTTATCGCCAAATCCAGGTATAGTATGGAAATAAACCAGTATATGAACCCGAATCTGGGTATAGGGTATCCGTATAGGTTCACGGCCAATTGAACAAGCATTGGAAGTGTCAGCGCATATATGCTGATATTCAGCAGGTTATTGTATTTCAGCCTCCCTTTCAGCACAGCATTGACTGCAATCCCCAATAATGCCAGTATGACTGCATTAAGAAGCTTCCATCCCAATACAAAAATAAAACTAAAAGCAATTAAAATGAAAACAATCCAGCTGAGCTTCGGCATAAATTCCAATACATCAGATTTTGCAAGTGTAAAGCCTTCCAGTTTGGACAGGCTGATCTGCCTGGTTTCTATCTCGTTTCTCTTCACGAATATTTTGTCCCTGGTTATCAGCATTCCGATTACAACATCCTCCAGTATGCTTTCCGTCACTTGCCCCGTAGTGTCAATAACAAAAGCCTCATTGGTGCTGCTGCTGATATAGTAGGGCATATCTCCTTCAAAGCTGAATACACCGTTCTCCAGCCTGAATTCCGGTACATTTTCAGCCAGATGGACAGCCAGATCGTCCATAAATATACGGGTTGCTATGAAAAACCTGGTTCCGTTAATAAAATAAATTATAAGAAAAAGCAGCAGCAGATAAACGAAGCTCCTGCTGAATTTATTATCCCTAATGCTTCTGTAAAACTTGAAATCAATTACGCTTTCCCTCATCTGCACAAAAAAATTCATTTCATCGCCTCCCGCACTCCTGCAATTCATATCTATATATGCAAGGATAATTATACCAGAAATAACCAGCAGATGCTATCCGGCATATTCAATATATTGCTAAACACCGGTTATACTTATAGCTTTACCGCATTTGGAGCATATACCGTCATCCAGATGCTCTATGACTATGCCTCCCGTCCTTCTTATAAGCAAGGCTCCGCACTGCGGGCAACAAGTATTTACAGCCTCACTTTGCATATTTCCTATGTATACATAATCCAGATAGCACTCGGCCGCTTTTTTCAGAGAAATCAAAGTTTCTGCCGGGGTAGGCTGCTCCTTCATCCTGTATCTCGGAAAGTAACGGGATAAATGGAGAGGAATTGAAGGATTAATAGACGACAACCATTTTGAGAGTTCCTGAATCTCCCTCTCGCTGTCATTGTGCCCCGGAACAACAAGAGTAGTAATTTCTACGTGACATTCCGCAGCGGCCGCTTCTACCGTTTTCTTCACATGTTCAAGGCTGCCCCCGCAAATATTGCGGTAATACTTCTCCGTAAATCCTTTGACATCAATATTCATGGCATCAATATAAGGCAGCAGCTCAGAAAGAGCTTCTCTGCTTATATATCCGTTTGTGACCAGCACATTTTTTAATCCTTCAGACTTTATATGCCCTGCCGTATCCAATATATACTCAAACCATATACTCGGCTCATTGTAGGTATATGCCACACCTATACAATCCTCTTCCTTCCTGCATAAGCTAAGCAGATAAGCCTCAGATGCTTCGTACAGATTATCTTCTCCGCCCTCCTCAGCTGCTCCCCGCTGTGCAATCTCATAGTTCTGACAAAAGCTGCACCTGAGATTGCAGCCAACAGTGCCTATAGACAGGATATATCTGCCCGGGAAAAAATGATAAAGGGGCTTCTTCTCCATGGGATCCATTGCAATTGAAGAGATTTTTCCATAGTTATGAGTATAGAGAATACCCCCGATGTTATTCCTTACTCTGCAAATTCCGTATTTGCCCGGTGCAATGTTACATTCGTGAGGACAGAGCCTGCATTTGACATTGCCCCCTTCTTGTTTCTCATAATGCTTTGCTTCTTTCAATTGACCCATAATGAATCACTCCATATACTGATAATGCCTTACCACTTCAAAACGCTCCATTTTATAAGGTTCGCCGGGCCTGATGCCTGCCTTCTGCAGTGCTATACTCACTTGATAATCAACGGTGTCCACGCCTTCCAGATTGGGAAGCAGCAATCCGGATTTGTACCCGCTTCTCACAATAACACCATACTTTTTCACATCAAGCTCTTCTTTTGTATTGATGGGCTCCGGTTCTCCCAATACATCCACTGAATAGGCCAATTCAGAAAGCTCACTTTCTTCTACCGGCAAAAACCGGGGGTCTCTGGTTCCCGCACTGATTGCGTTCTGGATGATTTCCGCAGCAATATTTTTTGTGGTAGGCTTTATAGTTCCTATACAACCTCTGAGTTCGCCGTATTTCTTTAACGAAACAAAAACTCCCGCCCTGCGTGTGGTCATTTCATCAGGCAAGCCCTCAGGCACATCTATTTTGCGCCCTGTTTTTATATAGGTCTCCAGAGTATCTATAGCCAGCTGCACATATTGATCGCTACTCTTTAACGCTTTTTTATCCGTACACGCCTCTGCATGAATCTCAGCCACGCAATAGCCTACTCCGAAGGGGCCTTCGTAGGAAATTACCTCTCCCTTCACGCTGCAGCCATCCAGACAGCCCATAAGCACAACAGTGGAATTGTAGGCACATTCCCCTGCAGCCTCCAGAAGGCCGGCAGGCATGGAAAGCAGTCCTGTGACATCTCCTTCTTTAATGATTTTCATATACTTTTTATCATATTCTTCTCCTCGGGGGTCAAAACCTGCCGGAGCATTTTTTGTAAGCCTGTGGGAAAGATCTCCGCTTGCAATTATGACTGCCCTTCTGTCAAGCTCAGCCACAGCATCCCTTATGGCAATGCCAAACTTATAGTGCTGCTCCCTTGAAAGAAGGCTGTAGTTTATATGCACCAGCTTGAAATGCCTGTATTTCTTACTCACAAAATAAAGGGGGACCATGGCGCCATGATCTATTCCCGACGCAAATCTGTATGTATTCTTTACATCCTCATGCATGGGAATGCAATATGCCTGCTTTTTATCAGCCTGCTCCATTATTTTGTCCGCCAGCTCCAAGTCATTGTCAAAGCTCAGCTTTGTCCCCGGGGCTCCAAACCTGGCTAAACTCCCCTCCAGCCTTTCATCCGCCGCAATAACCATTGCATCTTTGAGCATCGCACCGTGAGGTGTTATAAGCACTATAACATCCGGTTTTATTTCAGCGATGCGCTCTGAAGCTTCCAGAGCACCGGCAACTGTGTTTGAAACCTTTTTTGTCTCACTTCCCCCAACTTCCTCCACCATAATAGGAGGATGCGGAAAAATGAAAGCACCTGCTATCTTACCCATCTTCTTTCCTCCTTCTGACACTTCATATATTTCCATTTTTTTAATATTCCCCGGCTGATAATATTAATCCTTCCGGGACAAATTGCCGCACAATTTTTCTATTTCAATTATATAATTTTTGGATAATTAATTCGATTTAAATTTATACATCATTGCTAATTTTTGAAATAATTGGAGTAATGATTTCCGGCACAGCAGCAATAAGGAATTGAAAGTAAAATTCTTCAGGTATAATAGGCTGAACGGCTTGATATTCGGCAGTGATAATATACCATTAATAAAACTGAGATTTTTTTCACAAAATAGCGATAAAAACTATCGCATTTCTTTGATATATATTATATAATGATAATGAATATTATTATACTTAATATTTTTATTCTTTAATAGTTAATTATATACAAGGAGGAATCATTTTGCCGGATTTAAAGAGAATAGTCATACTCGGCGCAGGCTACGCTGGAGTCGAGGCAGCTAAGGTTCTGGGCAAGAAGTTTAAAAAGGATGACAGCGTTGAAATAACTTTAATTAATGATAATCCTTTCCAGACTCTTCTTACTGAGCTGCATGAAATTGCCGGACGTAGAACAGAAAAGGAAAGTGTAATGGTAGACCTTTACAAGGTATTTAAGGCTACCAAAGTCAATTTTGTAAGGGACAGAATAGAAAGCATTGATTATGAAGCAAAAACTCTGACATCAAGCAAAGGAACATACATCTATGATTATCTTGTACTTGGCTGCGGAGCAGAACCTGCATACTTCGGAATCGAAGGTGTTAAAGAATATGGTTATACCATATGGTCCCTTAAAGACGCTCTGAAAATCAGAGAGCAGGTCTTAAAGAGCTTTGAAGCTGCAAGGGATGAAAAAGATGCAGCAAAGAGAAAAGAACTGCTTACCTTTGTTGTAGCCGGGGCAGGCTTCACGGGAATTGAAACCGTAGGTGAACTCTTCGAATGGAAAGATGTATTGTGTGATGAATATGGAATCGATCCGAAAGAAGTTACAATATATAATGTTGAAGCAATGCCGACTATACTGCCGATTTTAAGGCCAAGCCTTCAGGCTAAAGCTGCAAGCTTTCTTACAAAAAAAGGCGTAAAGCTAATGACAAATTCACCTATAGTCAAAGCAACACCTGACGGTATCGTTCTTAAGGACGGTCAGGAGATAAAAACAAAGACTCTTATCTGGACTTGCGGTGTACAAGGCAACAGTTTCACGGCTTCATCAGGCCTGACTCCGGGCAAGAGAAACAGAGTGCAGGTTAATGATTACATGCAGAGCATGGACAAAGAAGAAGTATATCTTGTCGGTGACAACGCATATTATGAAATTGACGGAAAGCCGATACCGCAGATAGTTGAAACCGCTATTCAGACAGGTGAATGTGCAGCTCACAACATAGCAGCGGATATTACCAAGTCTGAAAAGAAAAAATTCAAGCTCAACACTCATGGCTTTATGGTTTCCATCGGAAGCCACTACTGTGTAGCGGAGCTTATGGGCACACCCTTATCCGGCTTCATCGCCATGGCTATGAAGCACCTTGTTAACCTTCACTACTTATGGGGAGTCGGCGGCGTAAGGCTCATTTGGAACTACCTTCTGCACGAATTCTTCCATATGAAGAACAACAGGGCTTTTGTAGGCGGACACCTGGCACACAGGACTCATACTTCCTGGCTGGTGCTTCTGCGTTTATACGTCGGCGTAATGTGGTTCCTTGAAGGCTGGAAAAAGGTACAGGAAGGCTGGCTGAACCCGGCCAATATCAAGATAGTATCGGTTGCGGGAACTTCAGGCGCATCAGCAGCGGGAGAGGCGGCGGAAGCCGTAACAAGCGCTTCACAGGCAGCGGGAGCTGCCGGAGGAGCTGCAGCGGCAGCAGGGCCGGTGCCGATACTGGCAGAACCTCTGGGAATATATCAGTGGTTCCAGGATACATTTATCATGGCTAACCCGTTCTTCTTCCAGGCAGTTGTTGTATTGATGGAAGTTGGAATAGGCCTTGCACTTATGGCAGGACTCTTTACATTCTTTGCATCACTGGGTTCATTATTCCTGACTGCAAACTTTATTGTATCTGCAATGGCAGGCTACGACATACTCTGGTACGTATTCGCCTCCATCGCTCTTATGGGCGGCGCAGGCGGAGCATTCGGCCTTGACTATTATGTACAGCCCTGGATTAAAAAAGCTTGGAAAAAAACGAAGTTTGCCCAGGCAAGTTATTTGTACTTCGATTAAAATATTAAAATAAAAAACAAACACCGGATTTTCGGTGTTTGTTTTTTATTTGCGTTCTATGAATAATATTCCTTTTATATTAAATAATATGATTAGAAGTTTCGTAGAGAAACAATGTTTAAGGAGGATTTCTTGTGGAAGCAGGAGTAAGAAACAGGGTGTCAGGTGAAATTGAAGCAATAAAAGCTGACGAAATCATGGCGGAAGTCAAGATGAGAGGCACATGACAGGACAATACCATGAGATTCACGTCCGTGATGACGAGAGAAAGCCTTGATGATGCGGGTTTCAAGCAGGGCGACAGAGTAGATGCTCTAGTCAAAGCAATCAATGTAGTCTTTGTAAAACAATAAAGCTTAAGAGGGCAAATTTCCCTCTTAAGCTTTATTCAAATACTTTATGTTTACTTCATGTTTTCCAATTTTTGTGTTGATTTGACATATAACTTGATTTATTATATAATATGCATTATGTAAACACAAACATTTGCTGAATCCCGGCTTTGCCGGGTACGGAGGAACCAATTCTGGGGTTAATCCATGGACAACCGTGGTAGGGAACCTTCTGTCCCAAACCCGACAGCTAACTTCGGAGGCTAGTACCTTGTAATACCTGATTGTTGCGTTATGATACGCAGGATATTTGCTTCCAGTACAAGGCGATGGAAAGAGGCGTAGCGGTGGCTACGGCGATTGACATCAACGCAGTAGTGGAACGAATAGACAAGTATCATGCAGCTTTTAGGTGTTACAAGGGACTCAATTATGGAAGGAGTGTATTGTGTATGAAAAAGAATCTTAAAAGTATTATTTGTGTTACTATTATTTGTTTGGTTATAGCCGGACAAACCATAGGTGTTTTTGCGGATACCTATTACGGTTTGTTGAAATTCGGAAGCAGAGGCACTGCCGTAGTAAAATTGCAGCAGGCATTAATAAACAAAGGGTTTTCACCGGGAGCAGCCGATGGTATTTACGGTAAAATGACGGAAAATGCGGTAATTAAATACCAGCAGGCAAATAAGCTCAGGATCGACGGTATTGCAGGCAGGGAAACTCAAAGCCGGCTTTTCGCGGCTGCTGCCGTCGCTTCAAGGGGGACAAGCTATACATCTGCAGACCTGTATTGGCTTTCAAGAATAATCAATGCCGAAGCGGAGGCTGAATCCTATACAGGGAAGGTTGCCGTAGGTAATGTTATTTTGAACAGGGTAAAGTCAAGTTCATTCCCTAATACGGTTAAAGGTGTAATATTCGAGTATTATAAAGGCATCCCTCAGTTCAGTCCGGTTGCCGACGGTACTATTTATAATGATCCGAATGCGGACAGCATTAAAGCGGCAAAAGCCGCATTTAGCGGGACAAGCTATGCGGGAAATGCAACTTATTTCTTCAATCCTGATAAATCAGAAGGTACGTGGATCGTAAATAATAAGACCTTTGTTAAAAGAATTGGTAATCATGTGTTTTACAAATAAAACTTGAAAAAACGGCATAGCCGCAGTAAGCGGCTGTGCCGTTTTTCGTTGGCCATAGGACAGTATTTGTGGTATCATATCAATAGCTAATATTGGGAGGGGTTTTGGATGTGCAGTTGTGAGCATAAAAAGAGCCACGCAAATTGTATAGAATGTGTGCCGATATTCGGAAGCCTAAGCCGCGAGGAGATGCTTGAGATCGCCAATATCACCTCTGCTAAAACCTTTGAAAAAGGCGATATGGTATATATGGCCGGCGATAAAAGCAACAATCTTTATGTGCTGCATACCGGCAGAGTGAAGATTTCAAGGCTGGGCAAAAACGGTAAAGAGCAGGTAATCCGTGTGATAGGGCCAGGTGAGTTTATGGGCGAACTCTCACTCTTCGGGTCCTTGCCCTTGACCGATAATGCAGAGGTATTAGAAACCTCAACCATGTGCGTAATTGAAGGATTAAAGCTTAAGGAGCTTATGGCAAAGTATACTTCCATTGCCTTTAAGGTGATGGGTGAACTGAGTAAACGATTGGAAAAGGCGGAAAATCTGATAGAAGCTATTAGCCTGAATTCCGTAGAACAGCGTTTGGCACAGGCTTTACTAGCTTTAGCTGACGGGAAAAATGAGGTTACTTTGAATATGAGCAAAGGAGATTTTGCCTCTCAGATGGGAATGAGCCAGGAGACCTTGAGCAGAAAACTGGCTGTATTCCAGGCAGAAGGCATAATTGAGCTGAAAGGGCATAAGAAAATTATCATTTTGAACAAAGCCGGACTGGAGGAAATCAGCGCAGCTGTTTAGACACTTGTTCTCTTCCAGAAGGAAGGCATACCGAGAAGCAAGATGGGATATATCTCCAATCTCCCTATAATCATACACATTGATAATACTATCTTGCTTAAATTCGACAGGGTCGAGTAGTTGCCAACCGCACCTACAATACCGAAACCGGGTCCTATGTTTCCAATAGTAGCAGCAACAGATCCTATTGTTGTTGCCCAATCAAGATTATCAAGGGAAATAATAAGAACAGCCGCAATAAAAATTATAATATACATGAAAAAGAATCCCAATACCTCGGAAATTGTTCTTTCATTCACTGCTCTGACGCCAAGCCTGACTGAATAAACCGCTTTTGGATGTATTATTTGCAGCAGCTCTCTTTTCATAACCTTGAACAATAGCAGAAATCTGATATTTTTTATTGCGCCCCCGGTGGAACCTGCACATCCCCCGACAAACATCAGCATAAACAGTATAATTTTACTGAACATTCCCCATTCTTCAAAATTTGTTGAAGTATATCCTGTTGTACTGATAATTGTAACTACCTGAAAGGATGAATGCCGGAGGGATTCCCATAATGTATTGAATACATTTCCATAAAGGTTCATAGTGATTAATATTATTGATAGCAGTATAATCCCGGAATAAAAACGAAACTCCTCATCTTTGAAGGGTGCACAAAGGTCTCCCTTCAACATCTGATAATACAGTGTAAAATTTGCACCGCAAATAAAGGTGAAAAATGTTATAATAATCTCTACCTTAAAATTATCATAACCCCCTATACTGGAGTTCATGCTGGAAAATCCACCTGTTCCAACCGTACCAAAGGTATGTATGGCTGAATCAAAAAGAGACAATCCCGCCATTTTCAGCAGGATGATTTCCACTATAGTAATCACTATATATATACCATACAATATTTTAGCCGTTTCAGCCACCTTAGGTACTATTTTCCCGGGAGTCGGGCCGGGGCTTTCAGCTTTCATCATCTGCACTGCACCGGCGCCTACTGAAGGCAGGATAGCTAAGGTAAGTACTATCACACCCATTCCCCCAACCCAATGGGTAAAGCTTCTCCAGAATAGTATTCCCTTTGGAAGCCCTTCTATTTGTGTAAGTATACTTGCACCGGTAGTTGTAAACCCGGAGCTGGCTTCAAAAAAAGCATCTATAAAAGCCGGAATAGCACCGCTGATAATAAAAGGAAGGGAGCCGAATAATGACAGCAGTATCCATCCTAATGCAACAATGGCAAATCCGTCCCGGGCATACATATCACGCTTATTTGCTCTGATAAAGGTTAGCGGGATACCGACTACTGCAGTTATAAGCATACTTAAAGCAAATGCAGCAATATCATCTCCTTTAAAATATACCGATACCGCCAGAGACGGCAGCATAAACAATGCTTCACATGCCAGAATCATACCCAAGACTCTTAATACTACCCTATAGTTCACTTATAATTCCTCCTGCAAATACTGCCGGGATCTTACTCGACATTTCATAAGGCCTGTTCACTCTATAAATTAGTTCTATTCCAGAATGAAGGAATTCCAAGCAGCAAGATCGGGTAAATCTCCAATCTCCCTATGATCATGCATAATGATAAAACTAGCTTGCTTAAATCCGAGAATTGCGAATAATTCCCCATTGGTCCAACAATACCAAAACCCGGCCCGACATTTCCAAGGGTCGCGGCTGCTGCTGTTATTGTTGTTGCCCAATCCATATTATCAAGTGAAATGACCAGTACGGCCGCTATAAAAATCAAGATATACATAAAAAAGAAACCTAGTATCTCAGATATTGTTTTTTCATCAACTGTCTTATTCCCATGTTTTACCATATAAACCGCCCTTGGATGTATAATCTGCAGAAGCTCCCTTTTCATAACCCGTATAAGCAGCAGGACCCTGATGCTCTTCAAGGCTCCGCCGGTAGAGCCAGCACAGCCTCCGATAAACATCAATATTAAAAGAATTATTTTATTGAACATTCCCCAATTATTATAATCTGTTGTAGCAAATCCCGTTGTAGTCATAACCGAAATTACCTGAAAGGATGAATGGCGCAGTGATTCCCACAGGGAACTGAACATATTGCCATAGAGATTAATAGTGATTAAGACTATTGATATTATTATTGTACCGCAATAAAAACGGAACTCGTCATCTTTCAAGGGGGCTTTAATATCACCCTTCAGCATCTGATAATACAAAGTAAAATTCGTTCCGCACATAAATGTAAAAATTGTAATAATAACCTCAATTTTTACGTTATTGTAAGCACCGACACTGGCATTCATATTGGAAGCCCCACCTGTACCCACAGTGCCGAAGGTATGGATAAATGCATCATAAAGAGGCATTCCTGCAAATTTCAGCATGATAATTTCCAACAAAGTAAAAGCTAAGTAAATTTTGTACAAAATTTTTGCTGTCTCTTTTACTTGGGGTACAAGCTTTCCGGGAGTCGGCCCGGGATATTCCGCTTTCAACATTTGTACCGTACCTGAACCAACGGAGGGTAACATTGCCAAGGTCAGCACTATGACTCCCATTCCTCCTGCCCAGTGGGTAAAGCTTCTCCAAAACAGTATACCCTTGGGCAGATCCTCTATATGTGTCAATATACTTGCACTGGTTGTTGAAAAACCGGAAACTGCTTCAAAAAAGCTGTCAATAAATGATGGTATTACTCCGCTGATTATATAGGGAACAGAACCAAATAATGAAAGCATCACCCAGCCCAATGCGACAATGGCAAATCCGTCACGGGCATACATGATTTTCTTGCCGGTTTTTATGTAGGACAGTGGGACGCCAACCAGTCCAGTTATAAGAATACTAAGAGAAAAGGCATTGATATCCGGCCCCTGATAATATACTGCCACAACCAATGGAAATATCATCAGCAAAGACTCGCATACCAGCAGCATTCCGAGGGCCTTCAATACTACTCTAAAATTCAATTTAATATCCTCCTAAGAAACCGCAGCTACTTCATCCAAACTGGATATGTTTTTATTTTTTGAAATTACAATAACCCTATCCCCTTCTTTAATAATGTCATTTCCATGGGGGATTACTACTTCATTCTTTCTTACAACGGTAGCAATAATAGTATCCTTGGGAATCCCCAGCTTCTTAAGCTTTGTATTTAATATCCTGCTCCCTGGTTCTGCAATAACTTCAGTAATTTCTGCTTGTCCCTCAATAATCCTGTATAATGACTCAACATTGTTTCCGCGCACATATTTCAATATCTGGTTGCTGGTAATCTGCTTAGGGCTTATTACACTGTCTATACCCAGGCTTTTAATAATGCTTATATAGTTGGTCCTGCTTGCCTTGGATATGACCTTTTTGGCACCATTATGTTTTGCTATCAGTGCAGCCATCATGTTTTCCTCATCCATTCCGGTCACTGCAATAAACGCATCCATCTCATCAATATTCTCAGATCTCAACAGTTCTTCATCTGTTCCATCCCCATGGATGATAAGTGCTTCGGGAATCAACTCAGATAACTGAATACACTTTTCTCTGTCAATCTCAATTACTTTGACCTTCATGCCCATCTCTGCCAAAAGCTTTCCAAGATAAACAGCAATTCTCCCTCCGCCTACAATCATTACGTTTTTAATCTTATGAGGAACCTTGCCGAACATCTTGCAAAAATTATATAGGTGTGAAGGCTGCCCTATAATATAAATACTGTCATTCTCGTTAATTATGAAATCCCCGTTGGGTACGATAACTTCATCATCCCGTATTACAACTCCAACCAAAACAGAGGATTCGAACTTGCTGCCCATGTCTTTAAGGCGCATGCCCACCATGGGCATATCTTCCGTGACCTTTATTTCAATCATTTTAACCCTGCCCTTGGCAAAGTTTTCAACATTAATTGCAGAAGAGAAGTTCAGCACATTTGCAATTTCATCTGCAGCAGCCTGCTCGGGATTTATGATAAGGTCAAGCCCAAGCTCTTCTTTGAGCAGCAATAACTCATTTGCATATTCATGGTCTCTTATTCTTGCTATTGTATGTCTTACTCCCAATTTCTTGGCGGTGAGGCAGCAGACCATGTTGACCTCGTCACTGCTTGTTACTGCAATTAATAAATCAGCAGTATCTATTCCCGCTTCCATGAGAATATTGGTACTTACTCCGCTTCCTTTGATGCAAAGCACTTCAAGGTTCTCTTCCGCTTTGCTCAAAGCAGCATAATTCTTGTCTATTATAATTACATCATGATTACTCTTTGATAAGTTTTCCGCCAGATTATACCCTACTTTTCCGGCGCCGATAATGATAATTTTCATTCCTTAAGCCCCCATATAAATGTTTTTACTTGCAGCGTTACATCCTAAAAATTACACTATTTTCAAAGATGTTGTCAAATTGTTCCTTAAGCTCATTGACTATCTCAACCTCGTCAGTCATTACTGAGCACTCAAAAGTAGTACTTAACATATTAAAACTGTTCAGTCTGCTGGAGAAGGAAAGTACAAATGCATATCTGCCTATCATCAGCACATTGTTGGTCATAGAATTGTTTACCCGCACCTGTCCTTCAGCCTTGCACAAGTTTCTTAGCAAAGTCAGGGAAATGTTGCTCTTGAAAATCAGCTTTGGTATAATCACTCTGCAAGTACTGCTGAATTCTTTATCCATAATTAATCCGATTATATCTTCATATAGTGACTTTGTCCATACTCCAGAAACCATAATATCAAGTTTTTGACTATTGTTCAATAGGGTTTCTACTTCGTCAATAAGCTGCTGTCTGGATGAAATATATCGAATATTGCTCCCCATGGCACACCTCCAAACTTTTCTCATTAAAAATAAATATAAAACTATAATATCATTCTACAGATAATGACAGCTATAAGCAAGCTTATCATTAGAAGAAAACCCCTGCCTATTTTTGATTTGGCAGGGGTTTTCTTACAGAAGCTATGCGTTTTGAAATAGAGCTGTGGATATATACCTTTCTCCCGTATCCGGAAGCAGTACTACAATATTTTTGCCGGCACTGTCAGGCCTCTTTGCGACTTCCGTTGCCGCATGCAGCGCTGCCCCCGATGAAATACCGGCCAATATACCCTCCGCAGCCGCAAGCTTTCTGGCCGCCGCAAAGGCTTCCTCGCTTTTTACCTTAATAATCTCATCTATAATTGAAGCGTTCAATACATTCGGAATAAAACCTGCGCCTATACCCTGCAGCTTGTGGGGACCCGGGGTTCCCCCCGACAATACCGGTGAATCATAAGGTTCCACAGCAATTATCCTGATATCGGGATTCTTTTCTTTCAGCACCTCTCCGACTCCTGTGACTGTTCCGCCGGTACCGACTCCGGCAACAAATATATCTATCTGCCCCTCCGTATCCCTCCAGATTTCTTCTGCTGTTGTTTTCCTGTGAGCTGCTGAGTTTGCGGGATTGTTAAACTGCTGGGGCATATAAGCATTTGGGATCTCGTTAACCAACTCTTCAGCTTTTTTTATGGCTCCCTTCATCCCATCACTGCCTGGGGTCAGAACCAGTTCTGCTCCCAATGCTGCAAGAAGGCTTCTTCTTTCTATACTCATTGTTTCAGGCATTGTAAGTATAAGCCTGTAACCCCTTGCTGCCGCAACAAGTGCCAGTGCTATACCTGTATTGCCGCTGGTGGGCTCTATTATTACCGTATCCTTGCTAACAAGCCCTCTATCTTCTGCATCCTTTATCATTGCATATCCTACCCTGTCCTTTACGCTGCCTCCCGGATTGAAATATTCCAGCTTTGCTATAAGCTTTCCTTTTATGCCGTTTTGGCTGTTATAGTTGACGGTTTCCAGAAGCGGTGTATTACCGATGAGTTCAGTGATGCTTTTTGATACTTTTTTCATGACAATATTCCTCCATTTTATACTATTTGTCCTATTTGAATATTAGGTTTTGCGTTAAAATATTATATGTAATACATATATGCTTCATTGCTTGTCATCTTTCTATACTCGTTTGTCAAATCCTCCAGTGTAATGCTGTCTATCACTCTGCCAATACTTGAGTTAATTGCACTCCATACCTTTTCCCTTATACATTCCTCAATCTTGTCATTAGTTTTTTCTTCCATGCTTTTTTCGCCAATAACTGAAAGATTTCCTTCCAAAGCCCTCAATACAGCACCTACAGTTATGTTTGCAGGTTTATCCGCCAAAGCATACCCCCCCTGTGCCCCCTTTATACTATTAATCAGGCCTGCTTTTCTCAGGGTTGAAAAGACCTGTTCCAGATAGCCCTCTGATATATTCTGTCTTTCGGCTATGCTTTTCAATGATATATGATCTCCTGCAGAGTATACGGAAAGATCCACCATTGCCCTTAGCCCATATCTGCCTTTTGTAGAAATCTTCATGTGCATCTCCTACTATTCCAATATGTTTTATAATATTACTATTATAGCATCGCTTTTTAAGAATTACAATGAAAAAATGCAACTTAGTTGCATTTTTAATTAAAGATTATTTCATTATTGGTGACCCATAGGGGATTCGAACCCCTGTTACCGCCGTGAGAGGGCGATGTCTTGACCACTTGACCAATGGGCCTGATAAAAATAGCTACGGTACTATTATAGTTGATACACATACTTTTGTAAATCGAAAATAATTATAATAAGACCAGGTACTATTTCATTAATAAAACCGTGCAATCCAATAATAATCACCTATATTTTGCCTTCATTTCCAGCACTCCGGATACGGAGCTGCCTGCGTCCATTGTGAATGTGTCTTTGGTTCCCATGGAATAGGTAGAAGCCATAGGTACATTCCGCTATCATAATGAAAATATTTCTTCATATATTGTTAGTGAATGAAAGGAGGTGCATTATGCTCATTCATGTTGTAAAACCGACAGAAACACTATGGCAAATTGCAAACCGCTATCGTGTCTCAACTGCATCGATAGCGGAAGTAAACGGGCTTCCGGATCCGAATCGGCTGGTAGTCGGTCAGGCTTTGGTCATACCTACGGAGGATATTTTTCATACTGTATTACCGGGAGAAACATTGTGGAAAATCGCCCAAGCATATGGAACCACTGTTCAGGCAATTCTTCAGAATAACCAGATTGCCAATCCCGACAATATATATCCCGGCCTGCTATTATATATTCCCGCTCTCCGATACCGTATCCAGCCCGGTGATACATTATGGTCTGTGGCCCAGAGGTTTGGGGTTCCTTTGAACAGTCTGATAAAGATAAATAATATTGAAAATGTGAATCTTGTTTATCCCGGTACTATATTGGTAATCCCCCGGAAGCCGAGGCCTCCAATCGATGTGAACGGGTATATCTACATTTTGGGCCAGGAGGCTGTTCCGATAGTTGAGGAGGCAGGTGAGCATCTGACATACCTAAGCCCCTTCGCTTACTTGATAAGAGAGGACGGAAGCCTGCAGGCCATTAATGACATCCCTGCAATTCAAGCTGCCAAATCTTATGACGCCATACCCATGATGTCCATTACAAATTTTACTTCAACTGCTTTGGGGGAAAACCTTGCCCATGTCGTATTAAACAGTCCGGCAGTCATAGAACGGCTGCTTGCCAATATCATTAATATCATGAAGGAAAAAGGGTACTCGGGATTGAATGTGGACTTTGAAAACGTGCTTCCGGCTGACCGTGAGCCTTATAACCGCTTCCTTCAGCAAGCGGTAACCCGTTTGCACAAGGAGGGCTTTTTCGTATCTACTGCAGTAGCTCCAAAAACAAGCGGCGTGCAGACGGGCTTGCTGTATGAAGCCCATGATTATGAAGCCCACGGCAGAATAGTTGATTTTGTAATTCTGATGACGTATGAATGGGGCTGGCGTAAAGGCCCTCCGCAGGCAATTTCGCCTTTGAATCAGATACGGCGTGTTCTTGACTATGCAGTCACAGTCATTCCAAGAGAAAAAATTTTTATGGGCTTTCAGATTTATGCAAGAGACTGGCTGCTTCCTTTCGCCTGGGGGCAGGAAGCAGAAACCTTCAGCGTCCAGGAGGCTGTATCAAGGGCTGTCAGATACGGCGCCTCAATACAGTATGATACAGCAGCCCAATCGCCCTTCTTCAGGTATACGGATGCGCAAGGGAGGGCACACGAAGTATGGTTTGAGGATGCCCGCAGCACCCAGGCAAAATTTGATACGGCAAAAAGCTATAACCTGCGGGGGATCAGTTATTGGGCTCTTGGGTATCCCTTCCCGCAAAACTGGGTATTGTTGGAGGATAACTTTACAATCAGAAAAGGCGGGTCGTAAGCAGAAAGAAGAATAATGCGACGCGGACGCGGGGACACGGGGACACGGGGACACGGGGACGTTTCCCCTGTCCCACTTCCAGTGGGACACGCGAAACGTCCCCGTGTCCCCGTGTCCGTGTCGCATTATTCTATTTATAT